>ERZ780177.252-NODE-252-length-60500-cov-6.746546_pt1 | contig 60500 bp, 55 predicted proteins | sample MGYA00510973_ERZ780177 | MGnify/ENA primary metagenome ERZ780177 (study PRJEB29588, sample SAMEA2144396) | human gut metagenome | biome: human gut; feature: human-associated habitat; material: faeces | place: Denmark | collected 2008/2010 ...
ATTCTCTCAATCGGTTTAATCTGGTGTTTTCAAGATGTCCTTATGAGGAGTCGCCCTTATCGTCCTCTTTTTCAATTCAGTTTATGCTGTCCTGGACCGATTCTTCAAACCGCATGGTGAGATTCGGATTTTCTTCCGCGCTGTCATCGAGCACGCGGCGGAAGGCGTTGGCGCGGCGACCGAGCAGCTCGTCAAGCGCCGAAGTGCCGCGGACGATCAGCTCCGTCGGCTCATGCAAGTCCGTCAGACAGTCGTGCAGGGCATCGAGATTGCCGCCGTACCACGCGGGAAAGTGAAGCCCCTCCGCGAGCGCGCGGTGCAGGTCTTCAGCGGTCTCGCAGGCGGAGACATCTAATACAAAGCGCATGGCCGTCACTCCTCTCCGTACAGCAGTTCAAAGGTCTCGTAGTGGTCTTCGGTGTAGTAAATGAGGCCGTCGTTTGAGAAGACGATGCGTTTGGCCCCGCGCGAATCCGCGCCCAGCGTGTCGATGTCGCATTCGGTGTAGGTGCGTCCGTCCGCCTCGGGCAAGAGACCTTCGTAGTTGCCGAACCGGCTGCCGCCAATGTACTTGCCCGGCGCGTAGGGCTCGAGCGACCCGCCCGGCCAGCCGAGGGCCTGGGCATCTTTCTTGGTGATGAAGTTGTCCGGTAAATGTCCGTAGGTGTGGATATAGAGCGCGACGTCGTCCTTGGTCGTGTAGGAGCCGTCCTCGTCGATCTGAGGGGCGGATGCATCGTCGTCGCTTAGCGTATCGGCGTCTTCGGACGGTGCGTTCTGCGCATCCTGCTGCTCCTGCTGCGGCAGGCTGGAATCGTCCTGCACCGGCGCATCCGCGCCACAGCCGACGAGCGAGAAGAGCATCACGAGCGCGAGCAACCATGCGGTCAGTTGTTTCTTCATTGGGAATCCTCATGTGGTGATTTTCTCCATCATAGCACGGCCGCGGGCAAAAATCCAGCACGCGCGGCGGTTGACTTTGCGCGCCGTTGTGCGTACGATAGGGGAAACGACCGGCAAGTCGGAATGGATCAAAAAGCAAAGGAGATAGAAACAATGACGATTGAAGAGCGCGCCGAGCTGGCGGTGGAAACATTTGCCGCGGGAAAGGGCAACTGCACCCAGTCGGTGCTGTGCGCGTGGGAGGATAAAATTCCAGTCGACCACGATACGTTGATGAAGCTCGGCGCGGGTTACGGCGCGGGCATGGGCTGCATGCAGGCCACCTGCGGCGCGCTGATCGGCGCGGTGATGGCCGCGGGCAGCGTGACGGACGGCAAGGGCACGCCGCGCACGGCCCGCAGCATCCTTACGAGCTTTCAGGAAAAGAGCGGCGCGACGATCTGCAAGGACTTAAAGGGCGTGGAGACCGGCAAGGTCCTCTGTCCCTGCGCGCAGTGCGTTCGCAACGCCGTCCTCGCCGCAGGAGAGATGCTGGGGGAGTAAAGGGAGAAAAGCCCAGTTCGCTGAGAGCGCTGAGTAAAAAATAAAACCACCATCGAAAGATGGTGGTTTTATTTGGCGCAGCAGGAGAGATTCGAACTCTCGGTACGCTTTTGACGTACACACGATTTCCAGTCGTGCTCGTTATGACCGCTTCGATACTGCTGCGTATCGGTGCGCTCGACAGCAAAAATGATTATACCAAAAATCACAGCAAAGTCAAGCACAAATTCGAAAAATGCGCGATTTTCTGAACGGCGCCTTCACTTGCAATTTTTGCCGCCATCTTTTATACTGACAAAAAGACCCTTTGGGGAGGGAGTATCATGAGCAGTAGCATCTATCGCGCCGTGAACACGACGCTCATTTATATCGAATGCGGCGGCGAATACCTGATGCTGCACCGCACGAAAAAGGAGAACGACTGCAATCGCGACAAGTGGATCGGCATCGGCGGCAAGTTTGAAGAGGGCGAGAGCCCAGAGGAGTGTGCCCTGCGCGAAACGAAGGAGGAGACCGGCCTCGCCCTGACCTCTTACCGCTATCGCGGCATCGTGACATTCGTGTCGGACAAGTGGGAGAGCGAGTACATGCACCTTTTCACTGCCGACGGCTTTGAGGGAACGCTCAAGGACTGCGATGAGGGCGAGCTTGCGTGGATCAAAAAGAAAGATCTGCTGGCGCTGCCCGCGTGGGAGGGCGACAAGATCTTTTTGCGCCTGCTCGACGAAAACGTACCGTTTTTCTCGCTCAAGCTGCGTTACGAGGGCGAAACGCTCGCGGAGGCGAAGCTCAACGGGAAAGCGTTGGAGGTGCGGCATGGATAAGCTGCTCGTGTCGGCCTGTCTTCTCGGCACGCCCTGCCGCTACGACGGAAAAAGTAAAGCGGACGCGCGCGTGCAGGCGTTGGTGGGAAAATATGAAATTGTTCCTGTCTGCCCCGAACAGCTCGGCGGTCTCCCGACGCCGCGTGTGCCCAGCGAACGGCGGGGCGAGCGTGTCGTCACAGCGGGTGGCCGCGATGTGACAGAGGCGTACCGCCGCGGTGCGGAGGCAGCTCTCGCGCTGTGCCAGCAAAACGGCTGCGAGGCTGCCGTGCTCAAGGAAAAGAGCCCGAGCTGCGGCTGCGGGCAGATTTACGACGGAACTTTTTCCCGCCGCCTGATCGCGGGCGACGGCGTGACAGCGGAGGCGCTCAAGGCACACGGCATCACCACGTACGGTGAGAGCGACGCGGAAAAGCTGTGAGCGCTGACAAATTTTCGCCCTGACATTTATGCGCTTTACCGACTACATTTTAGTTGTTTTTTCAACGTCCAGACATTATACTATATAATAGGCAATGATTTTTATCATGCACATTTCGAGCATGACCTGCCGGAATGACCGGCGGTCACTATAACGAAGAAGGAGGAGCACCAACCATGAAGTTTTCCAGCAAAGTTGAAAAATGCGGCCTGTCTCCGATGCGCAAGTTCCACCCGTACGCGGTGGCGGCAAAGGCACGCGGCGTCAACATCTATCACCTCAACATCGGCCAGCCCGACGTACAGACTCCTCCCGCGTTTTTCGAGGCAGTCCGTCATTTCGAGCAGCCGGTGCTGGCCTATGCGCCCTCGCCGGGCATCCCTGAGCTGATCGACGCGATCCAGAACTATTACGACAAGCTCGACATGCACTTTGACAAAAGTGAGATCTACGTCACCGCCGGCGGCAGCGAGGCGCTTCAGATCGCGCTCCAGTGCATTCTCGACGACGGCGACGAAATTCTCATTCCCGAGCCGTTCTACCCCAACTACAACACGATGACCCGCACCTGCGGTGCATCGATTCGCCCGATCCCGACCTGCCCGGAGGAGGGGTATCGCTACGCTGAGCGCGAGAAGATCGAATCTCTCATCAACGAGCACACGCGCGCCATCATGGTCACGAACCCCGGCAACCCGACCGGCGTTGTGCTGAGCCACGAGGAGATGGAGATGCTCGTCGATGTCGCACAGAAGCATGATCTGCTCCTCATCGGCGACGAGGCGTACCGCGAATTCGTCTACGGCGGGGAGAAGCTCCAGTCGTTTGGCGAGTTTGCCGACAGGGCGGGTGACAACATCATCGTCATCGACACGGTCTCCAAGCGCTTTTCCGCCTGCGGCGCGCGTATCGGCTGCCTGATCTCCAAGAATAAGGAGTTCATGAACCACGCGATGAAATACTGCCAAGCAAGACTTTCGGTCGCGACGCTCGACCAGATCGCGTCTGCCGCGCTCTACACCGTCGGCCCCGAGTATTTTGCCGCCGTGCGCGACGAGTATAAGAAGCGCCGCGACACGCTCTGCCGCAAGCTCGGCGAGATCCCCGGCGTGGTGTTCGACGTGCCGGGTGGCGCGTTCTACGTGATGGCCGCGCTGCCGGTGGACGACGCCGACAAGTTCCAGCAGTGGCTGCTCGAGGAGTTTGACGACGCGGGCGAGACGGTGATGTTTGCACCCGGCGCATCGATGTATGCAACGCCCGGCAAGGGCAAAAACGAGGTCCGCATGGCTTACGTCATTGAAAGCGACAAGCTCGAGCGCGCCATGGATATCCTCAAAAAGGCCATCGAGGTCTACAACGCCAGATAAAAAGGAGAAGATACCTATGATCCGTCATATCGTAATGTGGAAGTTCCGCGAGGGCACCGAGGAAAAGGCCAACGAGTTTCTGACGAAGCTCGCCGCGCTCGACGGCGTGATCCCGCAGCTCAAAAAGTGCGAAGTCGCAAAGAATATCGGCAAGGACAACTACGACGCCGTGCTCGTCTCCGAGTTTGAGACGATGGATGACCTGAACGCCTACAAGGTCGATCCCCGCCACGTTGCCGTGAGCGACATCTGCAAATCCATCCGCGCCGACCGCGTGGCCGTAGACTACGAAATGTAAACTCAAAAAGAGGGAGCACTGCATTTGCAGTGCTCCCTCTTTTTGAAAGAGCTTCGCTGCGCTTCGTGCCTTGCCACCCGTAGGGCGGCTGCGACACGCGCTCCGCGCAAAGAGTAAATTCCGACGCACAGGTCGTCAGAATTTACGATTGCAATTTTTTCGCGCCCGCGGGCGCGAAATGTTCTTAATCATCAATCACCGCGACCTGTGCGTGGCGATGGATTTTTCTCACGAAGCGGAGAGCATTTTTTCATCAAAAAGGCTGCGAAACAGCCTTTTTGATGAGGTGCAACTGTCGGTTGCTAACTTTTCAACCCCGCTTGGTGGACTTTTTGCGCGCCTTTTGATAAGCTGAACGCAGAAAATCTGCAAAGGAGAACCCCATCACATGACACTTGGAGAGAACATCGTGCGCCTGCGCACACAGAAAAACTGGTCGCAGGGCGACCTTGCCGACGCGCTGGACATCTCGCGCCAGAGCGTATCCAAATGGGAGACCGACGCCTCCATCCCCGAGCTTGACAAGCTATTAAAGCTCTCCGAGCTCTTCGGTGTGACGCTTGACGAGCTGGTGCGCGGCGAGGACGCGCAGAAGGCGGAAACAGCCGCGCCCGCGGCACAGGCAGTACCCGCCTCTTTCACGCCGCAGACTTCGTCCGAGCAGGAAAAGCGTCACACCATTGCGGGTACGATTTTAATGTGTATCGGCGCGGTTCTTCTGCTCACCTGCCTGATACTCGCCGGCGATCTGCTGGCGGGGCTGATTTACGGACTGCCGTTTTTCCTCTGCGGCATCATCTGCTTTACGGTGAAGCATCGCACGGGCCTGTGGTGCGGCTGGGCGGTCTATCTCTGTATTGATCTCTACCTCCGCTTTGCGACCGGCCTCTCGTGGACGACTGTCTTTATGACGCACCTCTGGACGGCGCAGATGAACTATGCGCGCCTTGCGATCTCGTGGGTGCAGCTCCTCGGCATGCTCGTGATGATCGTCTGCACGGTGCGCTCCTACCGGACGCTCAAGCTGCCCGCGACGAAAAAAGAGGGCACATGGCTCATTGCCGGTTGGCTCGCGGCGCTCGTTGTGCTGCCACTTCTAATGAGCTACGGCGTTATGCCGCTGCTGCTCGACGATCTCGGCAATTACAGCAACATTTCGCCGTACTTCCTTCTGAATGTCGTCTACAGCTACGCGCGCCTTGCGCTCATCAATGTTCTTCTGGTGCGTTCACTCGCCGTATGGCGCTTGAAGCGGGAAGAGAAGAAAGCGGAAAAGTGAATCGAAATGAGAAAAAGCGGACCGCACTGCGGTCCGCTTTTTTGATGCAAATATGCCTTACTTCTTGCTCTTCTCCAGCGCGGCGAGCTTGAGGCAGCAGCAGAAGACGGCCATCGCCTGCTCAAGCTCCTCGACCGGCGGCAGCGACGGGGCGACGCGGATGTTGCTGTCAAGAGGGTCGTGTCCATACGGATAGGTCGCGCCCGCGCTCGTCATCACGACGCCTGCATCCTTGGCGAGCGCCAGCGTACGCTTGGCAAGGCCGGGAGCCGTGTTCACGGAGACAAAGTAGCCGCCCTTGGGCGTGTGCCAGCTCGCAATGCCGAGCGGTGCGATCTCGCGCTCGAGCGTTTCGATGACCATGTCGAACTTCGGCTTCATGATCTTGGCGTGCTCCTTCATTAGCGCGAGCGTGTGCTCCTTGTTTTGCAGGAACTTCACGTGGCGCAGCTGATTCATCTTGTCGAAGCTGATGGCCTGAATGCCGATGAGCTTGGTCATGTACTCCATGTTGGCTTCGCTGCACGCAAAGCACGCAATGCCTGCGCCGGGGAGCGTCACCTTGCTCGTGGAAGCGAACTCGAAGACCATGTCGGCGTTGCCGTACTTCTCGCACTCGCTCAGAATATCCTTGAACGGGACGAAGTCGCCGTCGAACTCGTGGATGCAGTAGGCGTTGTCCCACATCAGCAGGAAGTCGGGAGCCGCGGGCTTCATCTTCGCAATGCGCTCGATGGTCTCGTCGGAGTAGATGATGCCGTCGGGGTTCGAGTACTTCGGCACGTTCCACATGCCCTTGACACTCGGGTCCTTGATGAGGTTTTCGACAATGTCCATGTCGGGGCCGTTTTCGGTCATCGGGATGGTGATGAGCTCAAAGCCGAAGCTCTCGGTCACCTTGAAGTGGCGGTCATAGCCCGGCGCGGGGCAGAGCCATTTGACGCTCTCTTCCTTGCACCACGGCTTTTCGCTGTGCAGCAGGCCATGGGTGTAGGCCTTGGAGACCGTGTCGTACATGAGCTGGAGGCTCGAATTGCCGCCGGCGAAGACCTGAGAGGTCTTGCAGCCGAGGATATCGGCGAACAGCTTACGCGCGCTCTCAAGACCCTTGAGCTCGCCGTAGTTGCGGGCGTCTACGCCGCTGTCCACGCACTCCTCGGCGCTGGTCAGCGCGGTCAGGATGCCGCTGACAAGGTCGAGCTGCTGCTTGCTCGGCTTGCCGCGCGCCATGTTGAGCTTGAGGCCCTTGGCCTTCCAGCTCTCGTATTCGGCGGACACCTTGTCGTATTCCTGCTGCCACTCGGCAGCGGAAAGAGCCATATAATCCATGATGATTCTCCTTTACAGGTAATTTATCCGATTAAAGTAACTGCATTATAGCACAGGGAAAAATCAGGCGCAAGTGTCCACATATAACAATCATTTGTTTTGCCCGCAGCAACAAGTTGACTCATTGAACAGATTGTACTGCCCCTCGCCGCAATAGAGAGGGGCGCTGCTTTTTGGCGAAAGCGGGAAAGAAAACGCGTCAGCACTAAACATAGTGCTGACAGTGCGTCCAAATCAGGCAAAAAGTAAGGCCGCGGAAAGCACATCGCTTTCCGCGGCCTTGATCGTTTTTATAGAATTGGTCTTGTCACAGCTCGGTAAAGGTGCGAATTTCGTCGAGCTGGGCGTAACGCCGCGCGTGTGTTGTGCTCACCTTTCCGGCGCAGACGGGGCAGCCGCACTGCTGCGCGCCGGTGCGCGGATAGATGACGGATTTCCACACGTGTCCCATGGAGCACTGCCACCAGACCTTTTTGTTGCTGCCGGGCGTGACCATCTCCGGTGTCAGCGCGCCGTTGAGCGACGGATGCCACTGCGAAGCAATGTCGGGGCAGAGCGTCTTGAGATCATTGAAGCCCTTGAGCACCTTGCGTCCCGCGCAATAGGGACATCCGGTCTTGCGCTGCGTGCGCGACGAGACCGTGGCGCGGTAGGAATGCCCCAGCTCGCAGCGCCACCAAGCGGGACGGTTGGAACTGACGGCGACATCACTTGGCTTCAATCGCCCGTTTTTGCGCTTGTCCCACTGTGCGGCAATCTCGGGCTGGAGGTGGGCGAGGTCATTTTCACCCGTGACGATCGTCTTGCCCGCGCACACGGGGCATCCGTGCCCCCACGCCGTGCGCGAGGCGATGGGCGACTGCCACGAGTGCCCCTCCGGACAGCGCCACCAGATGCGGATCTTCGAGCCCGTGGAGACGTCGCGCGGCGAGAGCGAGCCGTTTTTCTCGCGGTCCCACTGCGCGGCGACATCGGGATAAAGTGTGCCAAGATCGTTGAAGCCTGGCAGGACCTTTCGCCCCGTGCAGTACGGACAGCCGCTCCCCTCGGAGCGCACATGCACCGTCGTCTGCCACGAATGGCCGTTTTCACACGTCCACCAGACTTTTTTCTTGCTGCCGTAGGAAACGGTGTCCGGCGTGAGCGGAAAATTGCGCGATTCGTCCCATTCTTTCAGTAAGTTTGTCCTTTCATGCAGCATGCAGAACTCATAAAATGTTTGTCGCATGTTCATTTCCCCTCTTTTCGGCAAAAAAGGTTTCCCGCCTGTACCTTGCTTTCAGAGAGGGCCGGGCGGTGCAGGAAGGGCGCTGCCCTTCCGAATGATTTGCAACCGGCTGTCATAACCGCACACGGCGGCCTTAGACCCCTCTGGCTTTGCGTCCCTGCTTTTCAGCAGGTTTGCCAAACATTGCTTTGCTTGTTCAGATCAGTACAGGCGCTTTCGCGCCGGAAACGGGGAAGAAAAAACTTCCGTTTTGACAGAATCAATGAAAAAGATTTGCTGACCCTGTCGTATCTGTATTCTATCACGAACTTTCCGTAAAAACAAGGCAGGTGACAAGACAGAATTCGAAAAAGGTATGTAAAATTTGAAAAAATTCGAAAGAAATTAGCGAAATGTTGGCATTTTCATACCGCTTCTCTATGTTTTCGACGTGATGGAGAGGACTGAAACCGCGCGCGGCGATGCGACCGCAACCGCGTTTTCTTGACATCTTCCGCCGTTTCGGTATGATAGAACCATCCCGTTTTTTGGAGGCAACTATGCATTCAGTGACAACTAAGAAGGCCGCGCTCGCGGCGCTTCTCGTTCTGGCGGCGCTCCTTTCCATCTTCGCGGTAGGGAAGAGAGCGTCCGACCCCGCGTACCATCAAGCGTCCATCGACGCGCTCGCGGAAAAGCAGGAGACGGTGCTCGAGCTGACGGCGGCGTCCACCGCCGCGAGCGCAGCCATCACGCTCCTGCCGGGCGACACCGCGACGCCCATCGCCGAAAAGCTCGCCGATCTGAGCGGCTATTTCCTCATCGTGCTCTGCGCCATCTTTTTGGAGAAGTATCTGCTGACGATCACATCCTACGTGTCGTTCACGATCCTGATCCCCGCGGCCTGCGCGCTCGGCATCGCTGCGATATTTTCGGAAAAGCTGCGTGCCGCGCTCGGGAAGCTCGCATGGCATGTGCTGCTCTTCGCGCTCGCCATCGCGTTTGCCATTCCGGCGGGCGTCAAGGTTTCGAGCATGATCGAGGACACATACCGCGTTTCGATCGAGGAGACCATCGCAAACGCCGAGCAGACGACCGAGGACATCCAGTCCGCCACCTCGGGCGAGGCGGACGAGGGGGAAAAGAGCGGCCTTTCCGGCCTCTTTTCCAAGGTGACTGAGGGCATCACCGGAGCGGCGACCGCCGCGGTCGAGCAGCTCAAAACGGTCCTGAACCGCTTTATCGAGGCCCTCGCCGTCATGCTCGTCACATCGTGCCTGATCCCAATTTTAGTGCTGCTGTTTTTTGTCTGGCTCATCAAGCTGATGCTTGGCATCGACATACCGCCGCTGCGCGCGAGGCTCGGCGACGGTAAGGTGCACAGCGCAAGCGGCGCGCCGCGGACGTAACCACTAAAAAATGCAAAGGAGAATGATCGATGCTGTTTGTTTGCTATCCCAAATGCACCACCTGCCAGAAGGCGCAGAAGTGGCTGGACGCCAAAGGCGTCGCCTACGAGGTGAGGAACATCAAGGAGCAGAATCCCACTGTGGACGAGCTTCGCGCGTGGCATAAGCAGAGCGGCCTGCCGCTCAAGCGCTTTTTCAACACGAGCGGCCTTGTTTATAAGGAGCTGGGGCTCAAGGACAAGCTGCCGGCGATGTCGGAGGAGGAGCAGCTCGCGCTGCTCGCGACCGACGGGATGCTCGTCAAGCGCCCGCTGCTCATCGGCGAAGACTTCGCGCTGCCGGGCTTCAAGGAAGCGGAGTGGGAGAGCGCACTGCGCTGAGAAAACGGGAAAAAAGAGAACGTTTCCGCGCGGGAAGCGCCCTCTTTTCCCGGCAAAGCGGGAAACGGGAGAAGATAGCCCGTTTTGACAGAAAATGCGCGAAACGGGAGTTCTTTCCGCGTTGACAAATGGGCGGAGGGTGCTTATAATCTGCTATGTCTGAAAAAATGTAAAATTGTATCGCAGAGGTGCCGCCGCAAGGCGGAGAATAGAGAATCCGGTGCGAATCCGGAACGATGCAGTCACTGTGTACGGGAACGGCCTGCGTAGCCACTGGGAAACTGGGAAGGGCAGCGCCGCGATGAACGAAGTCAGGAGACCTGCCTCTGTGAGGAATCTCAAGCCCGCTGCACACAGGCTGATATTTCTGCGAGTTTACCCGCGGCGCGATTTTTTCGCGGCGCGGTGTTGCTGGTTGGAATCGTGAGAGCGGCTGTGGGTCACCATGGCCGCTTTTATATTTCTTTCAGAACGATTTTTGAAGAAGAAGGTAAAGAGAAACATGAAAAAAGCACTTGCAATCCTGCTTACAGCCGTGATGCTGCTGGGCGTGCTGACCGCCTGCGGCAGCAAGAAGGACGACGCTGCCGACGACACGCAGAACACGGAGGACACCGACAAGGCCGCAGCCGACAATGTCGCCGCGCTCATCGACGCGATCTACGTTCAGGAGCGCACCGATGAGACCGACGCGCAGTGCGAGGCCGCCAAGGCTGCCTGGGACGCGCTGACCGACGAGCAGAAGGCCATGGTCGAGGGTGAGGAAGCGAGCCCTGAGTACTTCGGCCTTGACACGGGCGATGCGTCCAAGGACGATCCCCGCAACCAGGATGACATCGGCGAGAACGAGCTTCTGGTCGTTTCCTTCGGCACGTCCTACAACGACAGCCGCGTCAACGATATCAAGAGCATCGAGGACGCCCTGCAGGAGGCCTATCCCGACTGGTCCGTCCGCCGCGCCTTCACGGCTCAGATCATCATCAACCACATTCAGGCCCGCGACGGCGAGAAGATCGACAACATGACCCAGGCGCTCGACCGCGCTGTGGCCAACGGCGTCAAGAACCTCGTCGTGCAGCCGACGCACCTGATGCACGGCGCGGAGTATGACGAAATGTGTGCTACCATCGACGAGTATCGCGATCAGTTCGAGTCCGTCTCCATCGCGGAGCCCCTGCTCGGCGAGGTCGGCAGCGACGCGACCGTCATCAACGCCGACAAGGAAGTTGTCGCCAAGGCCATCACCGCCGCCGCGGTCGAGGCAAGCGGCTTTGACTCTCTCGAGGCTGCCAAGGAAGCCGGCACCGCGTTCGTCTTCATGGGCCACGGCACCGCGCACATCGCCAAGGTCAGCTACAGCCAGATGAGCGCTCAGATGCAGAACCTTGGCTATGAGAACGTCTTCATCGGCACGGTCGAGGGCGAGCCGGAGGAGACCTCCTGCGAGTCCGTCATCGAGGCCGTCAAGGCCGCGGGCTACACCAACGTCATCCTGCGCCCGCTGATGGTCGTTGCGGGTGACCACGCCAACAACGACATGGCCGGCAGCGACGACGATTCCTGGAAGACTATGTTCGAGGCTGCCGACTTCACCGTCGACTGCCAGATCGCGGGCCTCGGCGAGATTGCCGATGTGCAGGCGCTGTACATCGCCCACACCCAGGCCGCCATTGACGCCCTGAATGCGTAAATAGACCCAAAGGGCTCCGAAGCGATTGTGCACCGCTTCGGGGCCTTTTCCAGATGGAGGTACTTCCCAATGAAAAGAACACTGACACTGATACTGACCGTGCTGATGCTCTGCACGCTGCTTTTCGGCTGCGGGCAGAAGAGCGGGGACGGCGATCCGCAGGACACGAACACCGAGCCCGCGCTTGCCGACGGCGTTTACACCGCGGATTTCAGCACCGATAGCAGCATGTTCCACGTGAACGAGGCATGCAAGGGCAAGGGGACGCTGACGGTCGAAAACGGCCAGATGACGATCCATATCAGCCTGCCGTCCAAGAGCATTCTGAACCTCTTCTGCGGCACGGCGGAGGACGCGCGGAAGGACGGCGCGGCGCTCTTGCAGCCCACGACCGACACCGTCACCTATTCCGACGGCCTGAGCGAGGAGGTCAATGGCTTTGATATCCCCGTGCCCGCGCTGGACGAGGAGTTCGACGTCGCCATCATCGGCACGAAGGGCAAGTGGTACGACCACAAGGTCTCCGTGACGAACGCCGTTTTGAAGGAAGACGACGCCGCCGCGCCCGCCGAGACGCTGGCCGACGGCACCTACACGATCGCCGTGACGCTCGAGGGCGGCAGCGGCAAGGCGAACATCCAGTCGCCCTGTACGCTGACGGTCGCGGACGGCAAGATGACCGCCACCATCGTGTGGAGCAGCCACTATGACTATATGCTCGTGGACGGCGAGCGCTGCGACGTGCTCTCGACCGAAAACGGCTCGACGTTTGAGATCCCCGTCGCCGCGCTGGATACGCCGCTTGCCGTGGTCGGCGATACCACCGCCATGAGCACGCCGCACGAGATCGACTACACGCTGACGTTCGACGCCTCGAGTGCCGAGGTGAACAGATGAGACGCCTGCCGCGCGCGCTTCTCACGCTGTTGGCCGTGCTGACGCTCTGCGCCTGCGGGGACAAAGCGCAGGACGGTTCGAACGGCGAAGACGCGGCGGTCGCGTGGGATGCTCTGTCGTTTGACAAGACCATGCCGCTTGACTACGCCGCGCAGTTTTCCGTTTCCTACGCGGGTGACGAGTACAAGCGCATCACCATCGGGCAGGATCAGGAATTCCTGCTCGTGACGGAGGGCGCGGCCGTGCCCGGCGGCGTGCCGGAGGGCGTGACAGTTTTGCAGCAGCCGCTTGATGAAATTTATCTGGTCGCCAGCGCGGCGATGGACAGCTTTGCCCAGCTGGACGCGGTCGACAGCATCCGCTTCAGCGGACGCAAGGAGTCGGACTGGTATATCGAGCAGGCGAAGGAGGCCATGAGCGCGGGTGACATGCTTTACGCGGGCAAATACTCCGAGCCCGATTACGAGCTTATCTTGTCGCAGGGCTGCGATCTGGTGCTTGAAAACACGATGATCTACCACTCGCCCGAGGTCATCGAGCAGTTTGAAACGCTGGGCATCCCCGTGCTCGTGGAAATGTCCAGCTACGAGAGCGAGCCGTTTGGCCGCATGGAGTGGGTCAAGCTCTACGGTGCGCTCATCGGCAAGGAGAACGAGGCCGCGGCGCTGTTTGAGGAAAAAATGGACAGCGTTTCGGACATTCTAGATGCCGAGCCCACGGGAAAGACCGTCACATTCTTCTATGTGACGAGCAACGGCGCGGTCAATGTGCGAAAGTCGACGGACTATGTCGCTAAATCCATCGCCATGGCGGGCGGGGAATACGTCTCCTTTGACAACACGGAAGAGGAGAACGCTCAGTCCACCGTCACCATCCAGATGGAGGCATTTTACAGCGGCGCACACGACGCGGATGTGCTCATCTACAACAGCATCATCGACGGCGGGCTTACGACGATCGACGAGCTTTTAGCACTCGAACCGCTGCTTGGCGACTTTAAGGCCGTGCAGAACGGGAACGTCTGGTGCCTGACGAAGGACTTTTATCAGGAATCGCTCGAATTGAGCGACCTCGTCGTGGATCTCCACACCGTTTTGAGCGGGGCGGATATGCCGCTCCGGTTTTTGACAAAGCTACAATAATTTTTGACTGGAAAGTTGAAACAGACAGGAGGGACGAGCATGGAGCAGAAGCGGAAAACACGGACATGGTGCGGCTTTTTGCTGCTGCTCGTCCTTTTGGCTGTTTTTTTGACCTGGAATTTATTCGCGGGCAGCGTACAGCTCTCCGCGTCTCAGATAGGACAAATTCTGCTCGGCGGAGGGGATGACCTGACGCGAAAGCAGATCATTATGCAAATTAGATTGCCGCGCATGGCGTCGGCGCTCATTTTAGGCGGTGCGCTGTCCGTGTCGGGGTATCTTCTGCAAACGTTTTTCCACAATCCCATCGCGGGGCCGTTTGTGCTGGGCATTTCGTCGGGCGCGAAGCTCGCGGTGTCGATCGCGATGATCGTTTTCCTCAGCCGCGGCGTCAGATCATCGTCAGCGCTGCTGATCAGCGCGGCGTTCATCGGCGCGATGCTCTCGATGGGCCTCATCCTGCTCATTTCGCAGCGGGTCAATCAGATGAGCCTTCTCGTCGTCTGCGGCGTGATGATCGGCTACATCTGCTCGGCGCTGACGGATTTTCTCGTCACGTTCGCGGACGATTCAAACATCGTGAACCTGCACAACTGGTCGAACGGCTCGTTTTCCGGCGTGAAGTGGGAAAACGTGACGACGATGGCCTGGGTGTGCGGGATCGCGCTGATTTTGACATTTTTCCTCTCCAAGCCGATCCGCGCCTATCAGCTCGGCGAGGTCTACGCGCGCAACATGGGCGTGCCGATTAAAGCGTTCCGCGCGGCGCTCATCCTGCTCTCCAGCGTGTTATCTGCCTGCGTGACGGCCTTCGCCGGCCCCATCTCGTTTGTCGGCATCGCGCTGCCGCACCTGATGAAGGCGCTTTTCAAGACGGCGGAGCCGCTTTTGCTGATTCCGGCGAGCTTCCTCGGCGGGGGCATCTTCTGCCTTGCGTGTGATCTCATCGCGCGCACGGCCTTTGCGCCCACGGAAGTCAGCATCAGCTCGGTCACGGCGGTGTTCGGCGCGCCGGTCGTCATCTACATGATGGTGCGCAGAAAGGCGGGGCGGGAATGAGCGGCTATTTGGAGACAAAGAATTTATCCGTCGGCTACCACGGCAAGCCCCTCATCGAGGATGTGTCCCTCTGCGTGCAGAGGGGAAAGATCGTTACGCTGATCGGGCCGAACGGCTCGGGCAAGTCGACGATCCTGAAAACCGTCATCGGTCAGCTGCCGGAGCTTTCCGGCACAGTGTATCTGGATGGCGAGACGATGCGCTCGCGCAGCCGCAACGACGTCGCGCGGCGCATGGCGATCTTGATGACCGCGCGCGTCGAGCCGGAGCTCATGACCTGCCGCGACGTGGTCAGCTCGGGCCGCTACCCCTACACGGGAAGGCTCGGCGTCCTGCGGGACGAGGACAAGAAGATCGTCGAGCAGTCGCTTTCTCAGGTGGATGCGCTCGCGTTCGCCGACGCGCCGTTTTCCGCCGTCAGCGACGGCCAGCGGCAGCGCATTCTGCTCGCAAGGGCCCTGTGCCAGCAGCCGCAGCTTATCGTGCTCGACGAGCCGACGAGCTTTTTGGACATCCGCTACAAACTGGAACTGCTCTCCGTCCTCAAGCGCATGGTGCGCGAAAACGACCTCGCCGTGCTGCTCTCGCTCCACGAGCTCGATCTGGCGCGGCGCATTTCGGACACAGTCATCTGCGTCGCGGGAGACCGCATCGACCGCATCGGCACGCCGGAGGAGATCTTCACGAGCGACTACATCGCGCAGCTCTATCACTTGGAGCGCGGGAAGTACGACGAGTGCTTCAGCACATTGGAATTTGTACCGTAGCGCATACAAGTAAAAACGCTTTATAGAGATTGCAGAAGGAGGGGAGACCATGCAGAAGGCAGCGCCGAGATTGCTCATTGCCGGGACGAACAGCGGCTGCGGCAAGACGACGGTGACCTGCGCGATCTTGCAGGCGCTTGTCGACGGCGGCGTTTCTGTCGCCGCGGCGAAGTGCGGTCCCGATTACATCGACCCCATGTTCCACCGCGAGATCATCGGCGCGAAGAGCAGCAATTTGGACCCCTTCTTTTTTGACGACGACACGCTGCGCTTCCTCCTCGCGCAAAACGGCGCAGGGAAGGACGTGACGGTCATCGAGGGTGTGATGGGCTATTACGACGGCATCGGCCTCGACTCCTTGCGTGCGAGCACCTTTGAGGTCGCGCAGCGGACGGAAAGTCCCGTCGTGCTCGTGCTGAACGCGAAGGGCGCGGGACTGTCGGCGCTGGCCGTGCTCGACGGTTTTCTGCACTTTGCGCCGGAAAACCGCATCCGCGGTGTCATCCTGAACGGCTGCACGGCGATGAGCTATCCAACGCTTGCGCGGGCAATCGAAGAACGCTTCAGCGTGCGCGCATGCGGCTTTCTGCCGCAAATGCCCGACTGCTCGCTCGAGAGCCGCCACCTCGGCCTCATCACCGCGGCAGAGGTGAATGATCTGAAAGAAAAGATGCAGCGTCTCGCCGCTAAGGCGCGGGAGACGATCGATTTGAACGCGCTGCTGCAAATCGCGAAGAGCGCGCCGCCGCTTACATTCACGCCGCCGGACATTCCGGCGGCGGGCAAGCATGTGCGCATCGGCGTCGCGCGCGACAGGGCATTTTGCTTTTACTATGAAGACAGCCTGGAACTCCTGCGCCGCTTAGGGGCGGAGCTTGTGCCGTTCAGTCCGCTGTCAGATGAACGCTTACCGGAAGACCTGCACGGCCTGTACCTCGGCGGCGGCTATCCCGAGCTCTACGCGGAGCGGTTGGAGGCAAACGCCGCCATGCGCGCTTCTATCCGCGCGGCGGTGGAAAGGGGACTGCCCTGCGTCGCCGAGTGCGGCGGCTTTATGTACCTGACGCAGTCCATCGCGGGACATGCGATGGCGGGCGTTTTATCGGGCAGCTGCTTCGACGCGGGGAAGCTGACGCGCTTTGGCTACACGACATTGACGGCGCAGCGGGATTCGATGCTGTTTGCCGCGGGCGAGCAGATCCCCGCGCACGAGTTCCACCGCTGGGATGCGGAAAATCCGGGCGAGGACTTCCTCGCGGAAAAGCCGAGCGGAAGAAGCTGGCGCTGCGCGTATGCGGGCGAAACGCTCTACGCGGGCTATCCGCACTTCCACTTTTACGCAAACCTGAGCGCCGCGGTGCGCTTTGTTGAAGCCTGCCGAAAGGAGAAACACCGCTATGAGTGAGCCGATGAAGCCGATGGAAATTGAACAGCGCAGCTTCGAGATCATCACGGAGCTGCTGGGGGACCGCGTGCTCGACCCCGAAAACGAGCTTGTCATCAAGCGCGTCATCCACACGACGGCGGACTTTGACTATGCCGACAATCTGACGTTTTCCGACCACGCGGTGCAGAAGGGCATCGCCGCGCTGAAAAGTGGCTGCGACATCGTCACCGACACGCAGATGGCGAAAGCTGGCATCAACAAGACGATCCTCGCAAGCCTCGGCGGCGAGGTGCATTGCTTCATGTCCGACCCCGACGTCGCGCAGGAGGCGAAATCGCGCGGCGTGACGCGGGCGTTCGTCTCGATGGAAAAGGCGGCGGCGCTTGAAAAGCCCTGCATCTTCGCCATCGGCAACGCACCGACGGCGCTGCTGTCGTTAGAGCAGCTGATGGAAGAGGGAAAAGCCGCCCCCGCGCTCATCATCGGTGTGCCGGTGGGCTTTGTGAATGTGGAGACAAGCAAGGAGCGCATCATCGAAAAGGCGCGCGCGCCGTACATCGTCGCGCGTGGACGCAAGGGCGGCAGCAACGTGGCCGCGGCCATCTGCAACGCCCTGCTCTATCAGATCAGGCGGTAAAAAGATGGAAGAATATCTCGTAAAGGACGGTAAGCGCCTGCGCCTCGGCTACACAACCGGCTCGTGCGCCGCCGCGGCGGCCAAGGCTGCGGCGTGGATGCTGCTGACGGGCAGGAAGAAAGGGACGATCCGCCTGCAAACGCCGAAAGGCATCGAGCTCAATTTAGACGTGCTGGACATTCAGCGGTCCGCGGACGAGGTGCGCTGCGCCATCCGAAAGGACAGCGGTGACGACCCCGACGTGACGCGCGGCACGCTCATTTTTGCCGCGGTGAGAAAATCGGCCACGCCCGGCGTGACCATCGACGGCGGCGAGGGCGTCGGCCGCGTGACGAAGCCGGGGCTCGACCAGCCCGTGGGAGCGGCGGCTATCAACTCCGTGCCGCGAAAAATGATCGAAGAGAACGTGCGCGAGGTCTGCATGCTCGTCGGATACGACGGCGGCATTGACGTGACGATCTCCGCGCCGGGGGGCGAGGAGATCGCGAAAAAGACCTTCAACCCGCGCCTCGGCATCGAAGGCGGCATCTCCATTCTGGGCACGACCGGCATCGTCGAGCCGATGAGCGAGCAGGCATTGCTTGACACCATCCGCGTGGAACTGCGGCAGCGGCGCGAGAACGGCGCGGACTACATCCTCCTTGCGCCCGGCAACTACGGCGCAGACTACATCCGCGATTTTATCGGGCTTGACCCGAAGACGGCGGTGCTGACGTCGAACTTCATCGGCGACAGCCTGGAATGCTGCAAGGAATTCGGTTTTCACGGCGCGCTGCTCATCGGGCATATTGGTAAGCTCGTCAAGCTCGCGGGCGGCATGTGGAACACGCACTCGAAATTCGGCGACTGCCGCATGGAGATCATCGCCTCGCACAGCGCGGCGCTGGGCCTGCGCGCAGAACGCACGGAGGAAATTCTGCACTGCGCCACCTGCGACGACGCGCTGCGCATTCTGGACGAAGAGGGGCTGAAGGATGCCTTCCTCGTGCGTCTGGGACAGCGCATCGGCACGATGCTCGGCTATAAGAGCGGCGAACTCCAGAGCGGCGCAATCTTATTTTCGAAAGAATACGGTTTCCTCTGCGAGACGGAACACGCAGAGGAGTTACTCAAAACGATCAGGGAGGGCTGAACGTGGTACATTTTGTTGGCGCCGGAAGCGGCGCGCCGGATCTCATCACGCTGCGGGGCGCAAGGCTCCTTGGCGAAGCAGATGTGGTGATCTACGCGGGTTCGCTGGTGAATCCAGAGCTGCTTACACTCACGAAACCGGGCTGCGAGGTTCACGACAGCGCGAAGCTGACGCTTGAAGAGGTCATCGCCCTCATCGAGCGGGCGGAGCGCGAGGGAAAGACCACCGTGCGATTGCACACGGGCGACCCGAGCATTTACGGCGCGGTGCGCGAGCAGTTCGACGCGCTCACAGAGCGCGGCATCGACTTTGATGTCTGCCCCGGCGTCAGCTCGTTCTGCGGCGCGGCGGCGGCGCTGCGGGCGGAATACACGCTGCCGAACGTGAGCCAGACGGTCATCATCACGCGCACGGCGGGCCGCACGCCGGTACCCGAGCGTGAGTCCATCCGCAGCTTGGCCGCGCATCAGGCGACGATGGTGCTGTTCTTGAGCACCTCACTCACAGAAAAGCTGCAAGGCGAGCTCCTTGCGGGCGGCTATGGAGAGACAACGCCCGCGGCCATCGTTTACAAGGCGACATGGCCGGAGGAGAAGATCTTCCGCTGCACGGTGGGCACGCTGCATAAGACAGCGACGGAAAACGGCATGAAAAAGACGGCGTTGATCGTGGTGGGCGGCTGCCTTGGCGGCGAGTATCTGCGCTCGCTGCTCTACCATCCCGACTTTACGACGGAATACCGCAAGGGGAAGGCATGAAGATCGCAATTTTTGCCTACAGCCACGGCGGCTGCGTGGCAGCGCGGCGCGTTCGCGCGGTGCTGGCGGAGGCGGAAACCGTCTGCTACGCGGTACCGCGATTGGAAGAAGCGGGCTTCCTGCCGCTTGCAAAGGACATCTACCGCGAGCGCTTTTCGTCGATGGATGCGCTCATCTTCATCGGCGCGTGCGGTATCGCCGTGCGTGAGATCGCGCCGTATCTTGTGAGCAAAAAGACCGATCCCGCGGTGCTCTGCATCGACGAGAAAATGCAGTTTGTCATTCCGCTGCTCTCCGGTCATATCGGCGGGGCGAACGATCTGGCGCGCCGCCTTGCCGCGGCGCTCGGCGCATCGGCGGTCATCACGACGGCAACGGACGTGAACGGTAAATTTGCCGTCGATGCCTGGGCGGCGAAAAATGAATGCGCCATTTCGAGTATGCTGCTTGCAAAAAAGGTCGCAGCAGGAATTCTGGAGCGAGATGTACCGCTTGTGAGCGATTTTCCGATCAAGGGTGCATTGCCCGGCGGAATTGTGGAAAAAACGCAGGGCGCGCTGGGAATTGTGATCGGATACTGCACGAAAGAACCGTTTGCCGAAACGCTGCGCCTCACGCCGAGAGTATTGCGTGTCGGCATCGGCTGCCGCAGGGGAACTGCACAGGAAACCATTGAAGCCGCCGTTGCGGCGGTGCTTTCTGCGCATCAGCTGGATCCAAGCGCGGTCAAGGGCGTCTATTCCATTGACTTAAAGCAGCAGGAGGCGGGGCTGCTTGCCGCCTGCGCGAAGCACAACTGGCCGACGGTATTTTACACGGCAGAGGAATTGCGCAGCGTACCGGGCGAATTTACGGATTCCCCCTTCGTGCAGGAGATGACGGGTGTCGGCAACGTCTGCGAGCGCGCGGCGATGCGCGGCGCGGAGAAATTATTGGTGAAAAAGACTGCGGTGGACGGCGTGACCGTCGCCGTGGCGGCGGAGCATTGGGAGGTTACCTTTGGGTAAAGTGATCGTGGTGGGCATCGGCCCCGGCAGCTATGAGGATATGACGATCCGCGCCGACCGCGCGCTGCAATCGTGCGACGCCATCGTCGGCTACGGAGTTTATGTTGACCTTGTGAAGGAGCGCTATCCGGAAAAGGCGTTTTATGAAACGCCCATGACGCAGGAGGCAAAGCGCTGCGCGCTCGCGCTTGATCTAGCGCGCGCGGGCAAGACCGCGGCCATGGTCTGCTCGGGCGACAGCGGCATTTACGGCATGGCGGCGCTCGTGTACGAGCTGCGCGGCGAGAGCGAAGAGCCTGAGATCGAGGTCGTCCCCGGCCTGACGGCGGCGTGCAGCGCCGCGGCGCTTTTGGGCGCGCCGCTGACGCACGACTTTGCCGTCATCAGCCTGAGCGACCGCCTGACGCCGTGGGAGACCATCGAAAAGCGCCTGACGCACGCGGCAAAGGCCGACCTGACCATCGCCCTTTACAATCCCGCGAGCCGTTCGCGGCCCGCACATTTGAAGCGTGCGTGTGATATCCTGCTGCGCGACCTGCCGGACAGCCGCCTCTGCGGCATCGCGCGCAACATCGGCCGCGCGGGGGAAAGCTGGCGCACCCTGACGCTCGGGGAGCTCAGAGAGGCAGAGGTCGATATGTTCTGCACGGTGATCGTCGGCAACGTATCAACGAAGGAAATTGCGGGGCGGCTCATCACGCCGCGAGGGTACAAAAATGTGTAAGATCTGCATTTTCGCAGGCACGACGGAGGCGCGCCGACTCGTGGAGCTTTTGAGCACCCAGCCGGTCTCCGTCACGGCCTGCGTAGCAACGGAATACGGTGAAACGCTCCTGCCCGAAGGGGGCAACGTGACGGTGCGCTCGGGGCGTATCCCGGTGGACGGGATCATTCAAATGCTCTCCGACACGAAATTTGATTTGGTGATCGACGCGACGCACCCCTACGCGGCATCGATCACCGAGAGCGCTGCGCGCGCCTGCGCGGAGACAGGGACAGAATATCTGCGCCTTCTGCGCGAGGAGTCTGACAAGGTATCTGACTTTACTTGCGTGTTGAATGCGGAAGCAGCAGCGCTGTTCCTGTCGAAGACGGACGGAAATATCCTGCTGACGACCGGCAGCAAGGATCTGAAAACGTATAGCAAGGTAAAAGACTTTGCAGATAGAGCCTATGCGCGCGTGCTGCCGCTGGACGCGTCGCTCGCGCTCTGTCGCGAGGCGGGCGTGCAGCCGTCGCACATTTTAGCGATGCAGGGGCCGTTTTCCGAGGAGATGGACACGGCCATGCTGCGCGCCGTGTCGGCTAAGTGGCTCGTGACGAAGGACGGCGGCGAGGCGGGCGGCTTTGCCGCCAAGGTCGCCGCGGCGCGAAAGGCCGGGGCAAATGTGCTCGTGATCGGACGGCCAAAGCAGCGGGAGGGGAAGTCCTTTTCGCAGGTGTTGGACAGCTTGGAGTGCCGCTTTGGTTTCCGATTCGCGCAGAGTGTGAAGATCGTCGGTATCGGGCCGGGCAGCAGGGATGCGATGACGCAGGAGGCGCGCCGCGCGATCGAAGAGGCGGACTGCCTCATCGGCGCGAGACGCATGCTGGATGCCGCCGCGCGCGGTGGGCAGAAGACTTATGCCGCCATCGCACCACAGGAGATCGCGGACTTCATTCACGCGCACTGCGAATACCGGCAAAGCGCGGTCTTGATGTCGGGCGACACGGGCTTTTTCAGCGGCACGAGGAAGCTGCTGCCGCTGCTTTCTGACTGCGAGGTCAGCGTGCTGCCGGGCCTGAGCTCGCTTTCCTACCTCTGCGCAAGGCTGCAAACGTCCTATGAGGACGTTCATGTCGTCAGCCTGCATGGCCGCGCGCACGACATCACGGCAGACGTGCGCGCGCACGCGCGCGTTTTCGCGCTCGTCGGCGGAGAGAATGGCGTGAACGGCCTGTGCCGAACGCTGGCGGAAAACGGCCTCGGCACCGTGACGGTGAGCGTCGGCGAACGTTTAAGCTACGAGGACGAGACCATCACCACCGGTACGGCGGAGGAGCTGAAAGACAAGGCCTTTGCGCCCTTGAGCGCCGTGCTGATCGAAAACGACCATCCCGATGCCATCGTGACGCACGGACTGCCGGACGAGGCGTTTTTGCGAGGCGCGGGCGAGGGCGGCGTTGTCCCCATGACGAAGAGCGAGGTGCGCGCCGTCGCGCTCTCGAAGCTCCGCCTGACCGAGCGCGCCGTCTGCTATGATATCGGCGCGGGAACGGGTTCGGTCGACATCGAGATGGCGCTTCAGGCGAAGCACGGTCATGTCTACGCCGTTGAGCGCAGAGACGACGCGGTCGAGCTGTTGAAAAAGAATCAAGCGGCGTTCCATGTGGAGAACCTGACGGTCGTTTCCGGCACTGCGCCGGAGGCGTGCCGCGATCTGCCTGCACCGACGCACGTCTTTATTGGCGGCAGCGCGGGCAACCTGCGTGATATTCTGTCGATGCTGCTTGCAAAAAATCCGCACGTCCGCATCGTGGCGACGGCCGTCTCGCTTGAGAGCATCGCCGAGCTGACGGCGTGCATGAAGGATTTTGCCTTTACCGAGGCGGAGGCCGTCTCCGTCCAGATCGCCCGCGGCAAAAAGGCGGGGCCGTATCACCTGATGACGGGGCAGAACCCCGTGTATATCTTCACGATGCAGTCGGAGGAGAAGCTATGATTGGGCCAATTTTGCCGCTTCTCATCGGCTTTGGCATCGACTGCGTTCTGGGTGATCCGCACAGCCTGCCGCATCCGGTCGTGCTGATCGGGAAGACGATCAGCGCGCTGGAGTGCGTCCTGCGGAGGATTTTCGCCAAAACGCCGCGCGGCGAGCGCGCGGCGGGCGCGGTGCTGTGGGGGATCGTCTCGTTTCTCGCGGCGGCGGTGCCCGCGCTGCTTCTGTGTTTGTGCGGCAGGGTGAGTCCGTGGCTGCGCCTCGCGGTCGAGAGCGTCATGTGCTGGCAGATCTTGGCGGCAAAGTCGCTGCGGGATGAGAGCATGAAGGTGTATCACGAACTCGAGCACGGCAGCATCGAATCCGCGCGCCGCGCCGTTTCGATGATCGTGGGACGCGACACGGCGGCGCTCGACGATGCGGGCGTGACGCGCGCCGCGGTCGAGACCGTGGCGGAGAACACGTCAGACGGCGTGGTCGCACCGCTGCTGTACCTTGCCATCGGCGGCGCGCCGCTGGGCTTTTTCTACAAGGCTGTGAATACGATGGACTCGATGCTCGGCTACGTCGAGCCGCCGTATAAGGACATCGGCCTTATGCCTGCGAAGGCGGATGATATTGCGAACTATCTGCCTGCGCGCATCTCTGCATTGCTGATGCTCGCGGCGGGCGGACTTCTGCACATGGACGTGAAAAACGGCTGGAAGATATTCCGCCGCGACCGCTACAAGCACGCGAGCCCGAACTCCGCGCAGACGGAGTCGGTCTGCGCGGGCCTTTTGGATGTGCGCCTCGCGGGCGACGCGTGGTACCACGGCGTGCTGCACAAAAAGGAGTACATCGGCGACGCACTGCGGCAGATCGGGCATGAGGATATCCCGCGCGCCTGTCGGCTGATGTACGGCACGACGCTTCTGGCACTGCTGCTTGGCTGCGCGGTCCGGCTGCTGATTTTTTCGCTGTGAGGGAAGAGAATGCTTTATCAAACGGAAAACCGCCACGGCGGAGATATCTACGGCGACATTGCGCTCGACTTTTCGGCGAATGTGAGCCCGCTCGGCACGCCGAGAAGCGTGACCGACGCGATCGAACGCGCGCTGCCCGAGCTCTACCGCTACCCAGACCCCTACTGCCGGACACTCGTACAGACGATCTCGGAATATGAGGGGGTGCCGAAGAACTTTGTCCTCTGCGGCAATGGCGCGTCCGAGCTGATCTATGCCTATTGCGGGGCCGTGCGGCCCAAGCGCGCGATGGAGCTCGCACCGACGTTTTCGGAGTATTCGCTTGCTTTGCGCCGGACAGGCTGCGAGGTCGTGCGCTTTGCGCTCAAGCAAGAGGAAAACTTTGACTTGCAGAAGGACTTTTTGCCGATCCTTGCGCGCGAAAAGATCGACGCGCTGTTCCTCTGCAACCCGAACAACCCGACGGGACGGCTCATTGCGGACGATTTGCTGGAAGAAATTCTGCGCATCTGCCGCGAGAAAAATATCGCGCTTTTTGTCGACGAGTGCTTTTTGAGCCTGTCGGACGGCGGCGTTGATCTGACGCCGTCCCTATCTGACTTCCCGCAGCTTTTTATCCTCAAGGCCTTTACGAAGAGCTTTGGCATGGCGGGGCTGCGGCTGGGATATGGCCTGAGCGCGGACGAGGCATTGCTGCGGAAAATGTCGGCGGCGGTGCCGCCGTGGAATGTCTCGACGCTTGCACAGGCGGCGGGCGTCGCCGCGCTGGGCGATGCGGAGTTTCTGGAGAAAAACCGAACCATCATCCGAGCGGAGCGCCCGTGGCTCGAGGAAAAACTGAGGAAATTCGGCTTTTGGGTGTGCCCATCGCAGGTGAATTACATCTTATTCCGTGGCGATGTGGGCTTGACGGAACAGCTGCGAGCGCGCGGCGTCGCGATCCGCGACTGCGCAAATTTCGAGGGCCTGACATCCGGCTGGTATCGCGTCGCGGTCCGGCAGTACGAGGAAAACGAACAGCTTATCGCGGCAATCAGAAGCGTGGGAAAGGAGTGAGCGCATGGCAAAAACTATCATGATCCAAGGGACGATGTCCAACGCGGGCAAGAGTCTGCTGGCCGCGGGGCTCTGCCGCGTTTTGAAGCAGGACGGCTATCGCGTTGCCCCGTTCAAGAGCCAGAATATGGCGCTCAACTCGTTCATCACGAAAGATGGCGGCGAGATGGGGCGCGCGCAGGTGGTGCAGGCTGAGGCCGCGGGCATCGAGCCGGATGTGCGCATGAATCCGATTTTACTGAAGCCGACGACGGACGTCGGCAGTCAGGTCATCGTGAACGGACGCGTACAGGGCAATATGCCCGCGATGGAATACTATCGCAGAAAGCGCGACTTTATCCCCGCGGTGATGGAGGCCTATGAGAGCTTGGCACGCGAGTACGACATCATCGTCATCGAGGGCGCGGGCAGCCCCGCGGAAATCAATTTGCAGGAAAACGACATCGTCAACATGGGTCTTGCCCGCATGGTGGATGCGCCGGTGCTGCTGGTGGGCGACATCGACCGCGGCGGCGTGTTCGCCCAGCTCTACGGCACGGTCGCGCTGCAAAGTGAAGAGGACAGAAGGCGCATCAAGGGCGTTGTTGTCAACAAATTCCGCGGTGACCGCGCCATTCTGGAACCGGGGCTCAAAACGCTTGAGGAGCTCTGCGGCGTACCCGTGGCGGGCGTTGTGCCATACCTCCATGTCGACATCGACGACGAGGATAGCTTGAGCGAACGCTTCGGGCGGGATAAGGAGCCGCGGCTCATCGACATTGCGGTCATCCGCCTGCCGCGCATTTCGAACTTTACGGATTTTTCGCCGTTTGAGCGCTACGAGAATGTCTCGCTCCGCTATGTGGAGCGGGCGCGGGACCTGCGCGCGCCGGATATGATCGTGATTCCCGGTACGAAGAGTACGATCGCCGACCTCCAATGGCTCCGCCAGAGCGGGCTGGAGGCGTCGATCCAAAAGGCTGCGAGCGGCTGCACGCTGGTTTTCGGCGTCTGCGGCGGCTATCAGATGCTGGGGCGGCACATTTCCGACCCCGAACAGGTCGAGGCCGCGGGCGTGACGGAGATCGACGGAATGGGCCTTCTGCCGCTCGAAACAGTATTTCAGGGCGAAAAGGTGCAGACGCAGACAAACGGCGTCTTCTCCGGCGTCGCGGGACTGCTCTCTGAGCTGAACGGCAAGCGCTACGCGGGCTACGAGATCCACATGGGCCGCAGCGAAGAAGCGCGCGGCGCGCTCTTCAGCATGGGCAATGTCTACGGCAGCTATGTCCACGGTATTTTCGATGAACAAGAGGTCGCCGACACGATCTTAAAAGCGCTGTGCACGAAAAAGGGCGTTTCCTTTGAATCGCTCGGCACCTTTGACGCGAGGGCCTACAAAGAGCGGCAGTACGATCTGCTGGCAGACGCGGTGCGCGCGGGGCTCGATATGCCGCTCATCTACCGCATTTTGAATCGGGAGGTGTGAGCATGCAGGGACTGATTCATCTGTACTGCGGCGACGGCAAGGGCAAGACGACCGCGGCGGTCGGACTGAGCGTCCGCGCGGCGGGCGCTGGAAAGCGCGTGCTGTTTGCGCAGTTTTTGAAGGACGGCAGCTCGTCGGAACTGAACATCCTGCGCGCGCTGCAAAATGTTGAGGTCGCGTGCTGCGAGCAGAACTTCGGCTTTTTCAAGGCGATGGACGGGCAGACGAAAGCGGCGGCGCAAAAGGCCTATTCCGCGCTGCTGGAAGACGTGATGCGAAAGAGCGCGGACGGTGTCGATCTGTTCGTGCTCGACGAGGCGGTCGCCGCCTGCAACCACGGCTTGATCGAAGAGGCAACGCTGATCGACTTTCTGCGCCGCAGGCCGGAAACGCTCGAAGTGGTGCTGACGGGGCGAGACCCGTCGCAGCATTTGCTGGACGCCGCCGACTATGTGACGGAGATGCGAAAGCGCAAGCACCCGTTTGACCGAGGAATCGCGGCGCGGCGCGGCGTCGAATTTTAAGGAGGGGAGAGCCATGCAGAAGGAATTGGACGCGCTTGTGCGCGAAGTTTTGCCGCTTGATCGCAGCGCGATGACAGCGGCGGAAGCGTATCAGGCGCGGCTTGCCAAGCCCCCCGGCAGCCTCGGGCGGCTCGAAGAGATCTCCATCCAGCTTGCGGGGATCACAGGGCGGGTGCACAATGCGCTCAATAAAAAGCAGCTGCTCGTCTTCGCTGCGGACAACGGCGTGGTGGCCGAGGGCGTTTCCAGCGCGCCGCAGTCCGTGACGAAGCAGCAGACCATCAACCTGACGCGGGGCAAGACGGGAGCTGCGGTGCTGGCAAAGCACTTTGGCTGCGGCTTGACCGTGTGCGATGTCGGCGTGAATGCCGATATTTACGAGAGCGCCGTTTTGAACCGCAAGATCGCCTACGGCACGCAAAATATCTGCACCGGCCCCGCGATGACGCGGGAGCAAACCTTACAGGCCATCCTGACCGGCGCAGAGATCGCGAGGACGGTCGACGCGGACGTGATCGGTGTCGGCGAAATGGGCATCGGCAACACGACGACCTCTTCGGCGGTGCTGGCCGTGCTGCTGGGAGCGGACGTCGAGGCCGTGACGGGCCGCGGCGGCGGTATCACGGAGGAGAGCTTTCGCAAAAAGAAAGCGGTCATCCGCACCGCCATTGAGGTAAATCGGCCGGACAGGGACGATGTTGTCGGCGTCCTTTCCAAGGTCGGCGGCTTTGACCTCGCGGCGATGTGCGGCGCGTTTTTGGGCGCGGCGGCGGCACGCCGGCCGGCGGTCATCGACGGCCTCATTTCCGCCGCGGCGGCGCTGTGCGCCGTCAGGCTGTGCCCGAATGTGCGCGGCTACCTGGTGCCGAGCCACGCCTCGTTTGAGATCGGCTACCGCCTCGCGATGGAGGCGATGGACCTGCGCCCGCTGTTTGACCTCGGCATGCGATTGGGCGAGGGGAGCGGCTGTCCGCTCGCCTTTCAGGTGCTCGACGCTGCGTGCGCTGTCATCAACGACATGGCGATCTTTGACGAGGCGGGCATCAACGACGACTATCTGGACGAAATTCGCCGGGGCGACCAGTTCACGCCCTGAGAGAAGGGAACGCGCATGGGAACGCTGATCATGATCTCCGGTGCAAACGGCAGCGGCAAGAGCCGTTATGCCGAGCGCATCGTCGCGCGCACGGCAGGCGAGCGCTATTACATCGCCACGATGCGCCCCTGCTCGGAGGAAAATTTGCAGCGCATCGAAAAGCACCGCGAGCAGCGAAAGGACCTGCAATTTACGACGCTCGAATGCCCATATCAGGTCGGCGCGGCGGCGGTCGAAAGGGACGGCGTCGTGCTGCTTGAGGATGTGTCGAATCTGCTGGCAAACACGATGTTCGAGCGCGGCGGGGATGAAGCAAGCGTGTACGCGGACATCGAAGCGCTGTGCTCGCGCTGTCGTCTGCTCGTCGCGGTGACGATCACGGGCCTGCGCGCCGACGGCTACGACGGCGAGACGGCGGCTTACATCCGCGCGCTGAACGGCCTGAATCAAAGACTGTACGACCGCGCCGCGGCGGCGGTCGCAATGAAAGACGGCGCGCCGTTTGCCGAAAAGGGAGACCTCGATGAGATTATTTGAATCACTTTTGATCGCGCTGTCGACGTACAGCGCGGTGCCCGTTCCGCAGTTTGATTGGAACGAAAAAAATATGCGCTACGCGATCTGCTTTTTCCCCGCGGTGGGCGTTCTCTGCGGCGCGGCGCTCTGGCTGTGGGCTGTACTTGCGCAAGCGACGGGCATGAGCGGCGTGCTGTTCGCGGCAATCGCGGCGTGCCTGCCGATTTTAGTGACAGGCGGCATCCACATGGACGGTTATCTCGACACGGTGGACGCACTCTCGTCGCACCAGACGTGCGAGAAAAAGCTCGCGATCATGAAGGATGCCAACTGCGGCGCATTCGCGGTCATTTACGGCGGCGTGTACCTGCTCGCCTACGCGGGCTTTGCCTACGAGGTGTTCGCCGCGGGGCATATTTTGCTGATTTGCCCGCTGTTCGTGCTCTCTCGCGCGCTGTCGGGCCTGTGCGCGGTGAATCTGCCGAATGCGCGAAAGTCCGGCATGCTCTGCGCCTTCACAAGCGGCGTCCAGCGCCGCACGGCGACAGCCGCGCTCGCGCTTGCCGGCCTCGCTGCCGCGGCGGGGATGGTCTGGATGTCTCCCACGGCTGGCGGGATGGCGGCGGCGTTTGCGGTGGTTTCCGCGCTCAAGTATCGCAGATTCGCGCTGGCGCAGTTTGGCGGCGTGACAGGGGACACGTCGGGCTTCTTTTTGCAGCTCTGCGAGCTCTGCGGCCTGATCGGCGTTTGGATCGGAGGGCTGCTGTGATCGACATTTTCTTCATCCGCCACGGCGCGACAGAGGGCAACCTCCGCCGCCGCTACATCGGCCGCACGGACGAGCCGCTGTGCGAGGCGGGCATCGCACAGGTCAAAGCGCTGCAAAAGCGGAGACTTTCAGTCGATCGACTTTTTGTCAGCCCCATGCTGCGCACGCGGCAGACGGCGGACATTCTTTTTCCGAAGATGCACTATACCGTCGTGGACGGCCTTGCCGAGACGGACTTTGGCCGCTTTGAGGGGAAGTCCGCCGACGAGCTTTCGGGCGACCCCGCCTATCAGGCGTGGGTCGATGCGATGTGCCTGACGCCCATCCCCGAGGGTGAGAGCGTAACGGACTTCAAAACGCGTTGCTGCGAGGCGTTTACGGAGACGATCAAAAATGTGCAGGATGGCTCGCGCGTGGGATTTGTCGTCCACGGCGGCGTCATCATGGCGATCATGGAGGCCTATGCGCGTCCGAAGAAGGACTTTTATGCCTACCACATCGGAAACGGCGAATGCCTTGCCTGCACGTATGACGGGCACATCCTGACCGTCAAAAGCGGCGGCTGAACAGCTGCGGCATATTCTATTAGAGTGAAAAATCACCGGCCAACGCCGAAACTGCGTTGACCGGTGATTTTGCATTTCAATAGGAGAATCCAGGATATTTTTTGCGACAGTGCCGATATAAGTGTCCCGCCGCTTTTTATGTACAGACAGATTTTATATTATAAGCGCAAGGTCTGCCTGCGGTGAATGAGCGCGGCTGCATGATGCGAGACGCAAAAAAACGGGGATGCCCTCTTTTCAAAGCGGGCGTCCCCATTTTTTACTTTTGCCGAGTTTTTATCGCGCTGCGTCGTCAGAACGACACGACTTCCTGCGCGGGCTTCGACGTGGTGGTGATGCGCTCGACGTACAGCACGGGGCCCTCGCCCTCATAGGCGTCGAGGTGCTCCTTTTTGACCGTGGCAGTGATATCGACCCAGTCGCGATTCTTGTAGGCCTTCAGGCTGTCGCCCTTGGCGACGATGCCGACGAACTGGATGTCGTTTTCGCAGCAGGTCATCACGAAGCGGCCGGGGCAGTGGATGCCCGGGAACTTCTTCGAGTGGCACATGATGAGCTTCATGTGGACCTTTTTGCCATCCCAGCGGTCGGGATGGTCCATCGCGTCGACGTACCACACGCCGTAGTCGTCGTCGGGAATGTCGATGAGCTCGGGCGTCATGTCGAACGGGCACTCGTCGCCGGTTAGGTAGTCCTCGCTGTTGCCGTCGTTGTCCTCAAGGTAGATGTCCGCGCGGCGGTTGACCATGCGCAGATTGCGCGCGCGCAGGCTCTCTTTGAGCTTGTCGTCGCAGCGGTTGAAGACGATCATGTCCGCATTCGTGATCTTTTCCATCATGAGCTGACCCATGTTCTTGACGAACAGCTCGAACGTCGGCGCCTGCACGAACGTCATGATCTGATAGAGCACCCAGTTGGCGGGCAGCACCTCGCGGTAGAGCTTTTCCATCTGCCACATGCCGTTGTACTCGATGAGCACCTGCTTAGGGTGGTGCTTCTTTTCAAGCTCCTTGCAGAAAGCGAGCGTCAGCTCCTCTTCGTCGTCCACCGTGACAACGGTGACGTTGTCGAGCGCCTTCTTCTCGTATTCTTCGTCGCCCTCTTCGCAGCAGATCAGAAGCGTCCTGTCCTCGCGGGCGAAGCCGTCCTCTAAAATGCCGTTGATAAAGCTCGTTTTGCCGGAATCGAGGAATCCGGCGACCAGATAAACAGGAATATCCATGAATTACACTCCAAACAGTTCTGCAAGGCCGTCTTCCTTGAGCTCCGCGCCGATAACGCACAGACGGCCCGTGTAGTCGGGATGGCCCGCGCGGACCTCATGCTCTTCGGGCACGTAGTCGAATTCGAGCCAGCCGTCCTCGCCGTTCACGATGCCCTTGGCACGCAGGATGTGGCCGTAGTCGCCGCTGTCGAGCTTGTGGAGCATGTCCTCAAGAGCTTCCTTGCTGAACTTCTTCGGCGTCTCCTTGCCCCAGGAGGAGAAGACGTCGTCGGCGTGGTGATGATGGTGATGGTGGCACTCGCACTCGGGATCGTCGCACTCCTCACCGTCGTGGTGATGGTGGTGATGCTCGTGCTCGTCGTGCTCGTCATGGTCATGGTCGTGATGATGCCCATGCTCGTGGTCATGCTCATCCTCATCGTGGTCATGATGGTGCTCGTGTTCATAGTCGTGCTCGTCATGTTCATCGTGATCGTGATGATGGTGATGCTCATGCTCGTGCTCGGCCTCTTCGATCTCGTGCTCGCGGCGCATCTTTTCAAGAAGCTCGTCGCTCAGCGACACCTTTTCGATGGCGGAGAGGATGGTCTTGCCGTCCAGCTCGTCCCACGGAGTCGTCAGGATGGCGGCGTCGGGGTTCTTTTCGCGCAGCATCGCGGCGGCAGCCTCGAGCTTTTCCTGCGAGAGCTTCTGCGTGCGGGAAAGAATGATCGTGCCGGCGGCCTCGATCTGGTTGTTGTAGAACTCACCGAAGTTCTTCATATAGACCTTGACCTTGCTGGCGTCGGCCACGGTGACATAGCTGTTGAGCTTGAGCTCACCCGGGCACTCGTCGACGGTGCGCTCGACGGCGACGATGACGTCAGAGAGCTTGCCGACGCCGCTCGGCTCAATGAGGATGCGGTCGGGGTGGAACTGCGCCACGACTTCCTTGAGCGCCTTGTTGAAGTCACCGACGAGGGAGCAGCAGATGCAGCCCGCGGACATCTCGGAGATCTCGATGCCAGACTCCTTCAGAAAGCCGCCGTCGATGTTGATCTCGCCGAATTCGTTCTCGATCAGCACGAGCTTTTCGCCGCTGTAGGCTTCCGCGATCAGCTTTTTGATGAGCGTGGTCTTGCCGGCGCCCAGAAAGCCGGAGAAAATGTCAATTTTCGTCATAAGAAATACGCTTCCTTCTTTTTTATTGATTTCTAAACCTATATTATAAGCAGAATTTGTGAACGATTCAAGTCTTTTTCCGCGTGAAATGCACCTTTTTCCCGCTCATAGGCCTATGCCTGGCAGAGGCACGCGGTGAGGCAGGATCACATGCCCAAAGCAGATAAAGCGCTTTCCGCTCCCAGGGCCGCAGACGACGTCCGCGCCGCTGCGGTCCCGCCCCAGAGAGAAGAGGTACGAAACGCCGAGCGGGTCGCGGTAATACTGCTTGCAGAGCATGTCGCCCCCGACGCAGAAGATGCCCACGTCGCCCGCATGCAGCGGGTCGTGATTGAGGTAGGCGACGCTGCCGCTGTGCAGCACGGGTTCTAAACTGTCGTCGCGGATGCGCACGGCGAATTCCGCTCCCGGCGGCACATCGCCGTGGTCGACGATGTAGTCAAAATCCTCGCCTGGCACGGGGGCGGCGTAGCCCGCTGCCTCGATCGAGCGGTAGAGCGGGATGCGGCGCGGCGCGCCCGCACCGTCCTGTCTCGCGTGCATCGTGCACAGGGCGCTGACGAGGCTGCCCACCGTCTCGCGCTCGAGCGGCGAGAGGGAGCGGCACTTTTCGATCAAATCCTGCTCTGCGCGCGAGCAGACGAAGCTGCCTGAGCGGAACGAATCGCGGTAAAGGTAGTTCGGGTCGATCTCAAGCGCGTCGAACAGCCGGAGCAGCACCTCCTCCTTCGGTGAGCTGACGCCGTTTTCATAGTTGCTGATGGCAGAGGGCGAAACGCCAAGCTCCTCTGCCAGCGCCGCGCGCGAGAGATGAAGCTCCTCACGCCGCAGACGCATTTGTTTGCCAAAACTCATCAAGATTCCCCCAGAAAACGCAGGTTGCGACAAGATTTGACTGTATTCTATCGCAGAAGCTTGTATCTGTCAATCAATTATAACAAGAAACTTGTGATTTTATTCTTGACATAGCAAGGTTCTTGTGATATCTTGATTTTGCTAACAAGTTCTTTGTACTTGATGGCGTGCCGTGGCAATCGTTCTCCTCAGTTTGCCCGCGGCGCACGCCGCCGATACCGGTACGGCGGCTGATCCCCGCAGCAGAAAAAGAAAACGCGCCGCCCCGAAAGAGGACGGACGCGAAAAAAATAGAGAGAAAGAAAATATCGAGCCAGCCTAAGGGCAGCTCGATATTTTTGCTTTTGTGGTAAAACGACGAAAGTGTGATCTCGACGCAGGCCGCAGAGCGGCTCTGATACGCCACCGGCGTATCGCTTACATTTTCCAAACCACTACAAAACAAAAAGAACGAGCTGACTTTCATCAACTCGTTCTTGGTGGGGGAAGGTGGATTCGAACCACCGAAGTCACTGACAACAGATTTACAGTCTGCCCCCTTTGGCCACTCGGGAATTCCCCCATCTGAAATTGTTTGCTTGTCGGTGGAGCTGGTAGACGGATTCGAACCCCCGACCTGCTGATTACAAATCAGCTGCTCTACCAGCTGAGCTATACCAGCATCTCAGCAACGAACAGGTTGTATATTACCAGACTTCGATTCGTTTGTCAACAGGGAATTTGAAAAAAGGAGGAATTTTGTTGTACGCAGGAAAAAGACACCATGATTCGGTGCACGCGGTCTGCTCACTCTGCGCGCAGGACATTTACGCGGGAGAAACGCTGTGGTACCGGAACGGCGTGACCGTCTGCGCGGACTGCTTTCAGCGCTTTGCGCGCGAAGCGCTCCGGTCGTTTGAATACATATCAGGGGAGGCGAGCACGCTATGACGCTGTATCAGATGTCGTTTGTCTACCGCGAGGACGCGCTGCGCTTCCGTATGCGCATCACGGTGCTGCGCGAGCAGGCCAAGGCCGCACCGACGAAGGAGGAGCGCGAGCGACTCAAGCGGCGCATTTTAGAGCTCCAGCAGCTTCAGCGCCAGTCGCGCGAGCTGGCCGAGCTGACGCGGCACTATTACGAAAGGGGCTATTGCCGCAATGAAAAGTACACCTTATAGTATGCGCAACAATGAAGTTTACGGCGATATGACCGCCTGGATCGCCGCGCACGCGGGCGACAACGAGAGCGACCTCATGCGCCTCAAGCGCAATCTGCGCCTTGCCCGCGAGGAGGAGCTTACCGCCCGCCAGCGCGAGCTGCTGCGCCTGCGGTACGAGGAAAACATGACCGTCACGGAGATCGCCGCGGCCATCGGGCGGGACAAGTCCACGGTGTCGCGCACGCTCTCCCGCGCGCGGAGAAGGCTTTACAAGTGCCTCCGCTATGGGCTATAATCAAAAGGTAACAAGCGAATAAGACCCGCACGGGTACATAGAATAATGGTCAGTGCGGAGAAAAGTGAGGGCAAGAGCTATGCTGCACAAAGCGCTGCAAAACAAATGGGCGCGCGTCCTGATCGCGGTTTTCGCAACATTCCTCTACGCGCTGGGCGTGAACCTTTTCGTCGTACCGATGGGCCTCTACTCCGGCGGCGTAGTCGGATTGAGCCAGATCATCCGAACACTGCTCGCGCAGGCTGTCGAGCTGCCCGCGGGGGTGGACATCGCCGGTATTTTGTACTTTCTCATCAATATTCCGGTGCTGTATCTCGCGTGGCGCGACCTCGGGCGCGCGTTTTTGATCCGCACGCTGATCTGCGTGGGCGCGTCGTCGCTCTTTTTGAGCGTGATCCAGTCGCCCGCCGTGCCGATCTTGGACGATCCTCTCGCCTCGTGCCTCGTCGGCGGCATTCTGTGCGGCTTTGCCCTCGGCTTGGCGCTGACCTGCGGCTGCTCGACCGGCGGGCTCGACGTTGTCGGACTGTGCCTCACGAAGCGCGGCAGCCGCTTCACCGTCGGACGTTTTTCGCTGGGCTTCAACATCGTGCTCTACGTCGCCTGCGCACTGCTCTTCGACATCCAGACGGCCATCTACTCCGTCATTTACACCGTGTTCTGCTCGCTCTTCATCGACCGCGGGCACCAGCAGAACATCAATGTGCAGGTGCTCATCTTCACAAGGGACGCAGACCCCGAGCTCCCGCGCAGCATCATGTCGCGCCTTGGCCGCGGCGTAACGTACTGGGAGGGCAAGGGCGCATATACGGAGAGCGACATGCGCGTGCTGTGCGTCTGCGTCTCGAAATTCGAGGTCGCGGAGCTGCAGGAGACCGTGCGTGAGCTCGATCCCCACGCCTTTTTCATCGTGCAGGAGGGCGTGCGCATCGGCGGCAATTTTCTCAGAAAGATCTCGTAAATCCTTTCGGTTTTCCCGCGAAGACGCTTTGCGCAGCAGAGCGTCTTCTTTTTGTTTATTTAACTATTTTGAAAAATCATCCATGTTTTCTAAAACATTCAAGGATGTTTTATTGCGTTTTTCTATCAATCGTGATAGCATTACCTCAATCTTTTATTATGCCGCAGCAGTGTTCTTTCCCCGGAGACACGCGGCATGAAAAAGTCCCGCAGCGAATAAACAATCATCAAACCCCAATGAGATGTGGAGGGATCTTTTCATGTTTGACCAGTATTTTGAAAAATTTGATTTAGCCCCCGAGGTCGCCGCAGCACTCAAAAAGTGCAAGTGCATCGCCTACGCCGAAACGAAGGCGGAGCTCGAGGAGATGGCCTACGGTCCCACGCACACCTCCCGCTATGACGTGGTCTACCCCATCGAGGGCAAGGGCACGGTCAAGGAAGCGGAGGTCGTGCGCTGCAAGAACGGCTGCGTCGTCAACTTCATGGAAGACTACATGCGCCGCCGCGACCCGAACAGCATGGCCATCGGCGACGATCTGCCCTCCGACAAGCCGCGCTTTAAGGATCGCTTCGGCTATGAGTTTTCGTCCCTTCGTCAGGAGACGCTCGACTGGCTCTCGACGCAGCAGGTCATCATGCTGCCGTTTTCCGCCGGTCCGCGCGGCCACGGTTATCCGAGCCTGATGATCTGTCCGCTCAACGCCGCGTTCTTCGCGCTGTCGCTGGCGAACATGCAGGGCTTTACGAGCATTGTCGATGTGCCTGAGCACTATAAGCCCCGCGCCATCATCTTCGTTGCGCCGCCGTTCCGCCACACGCACTTTGACGGCAAGCAGGTCGTCGTGCACAACCGCTCCAAGGAGATGCACGAGGTCTGGGCCTACAACCTCTATCCCGGCCCCAGCGCCAAGAAGGGCGTTTTCTCGCTGCTGCTCGACATCGGCGAGCAGGAGGGCTGGGTCTGCTGCCATACGAGCGCGGCCATGGTCGAAACGCCGTATGAGTGCGAGGTCGTGTTCATGCACGAGGGCGCGTCCGGCGGTGGCAAGAGCGAAATGCTCGAGGACTTCCACCGCGAAGAGGACGACCGCCTGCTCATCGGTACGCATACGGTCACGGGCGAAAAATATTACATGACGCTCGGCGAGAGCTGCAAGATTCACCCCATTGCCGATGATATGGCCTGCGCGCTCAAGAGCTTCCAGGATCCCGAGAGCGGTAAGCTACGCATCCTCGATGCCGAGGACGGCTGGTTCCTGCGTATGGACGGCATGAATGCCTACGGTAACAGCCCGCTTTATGAGCGCATCTGCATCCATCCGAGCGAGCCGCTGGTCTTCTTCAATATGGACGGCGTCCCCGGTGCGACCTGCCTCATCTGGGAGCATGTGATCGAGTCGAACGGCAAGCCCTGCTCCAACCCGCGCGTCATCTTGCCGCGCAAGATGGTTGACAACATCGTGCCTGATACCGAGCCCGTCGAGGTCGACGTGCGCAGCTTCGGTGTGCGCATGCCGCCCTCTACTGCGAAAGACCCGAACTACGGCGTCATGGGCATGCTGCAGGTCGTGCCGCAGTCCATTGCCTGGCTGTGGAGACTCATCTCTCCACGCGGCTTCAAGAACCCGTCCATCGCCGATACGAACGCCGGCAGCGGCCTGAAGGCCGAGGGCGTCGGCTCCTACTGGCCGTTCGCCACGGGCCTCAAAGTCACGCAGGCGAATCTGCTGCTCGAGCAGATCATGTCTGCGCCTAAGACGACGAACGTGCTGATCCCGAACCAGCACATCGGCGCTTATCATGTTGGATTCATGGGCGAGTGGCTCTCGCGCGAATACCTCGCGCGCCACAACGGTTTTGTGCGCGAAAAGCATCTGGTCCCCGCGCGCTGCCCGCTGTTCGGCTACGCGCTCGATGAAATGAAGCTCGACGGCCAGTTCATCCGTCAGACGTTCCTGCGCCCCGAGACGCAGTCCAAGCTCGGCAACGCGGGCTACGACGCCGGCGCCAAGATCCTGACCGACTTCTTCAAAGAGCAGCTCCAGCAGTTCGTTTCCGACGATCTCGACCCGCTGGGCCGCGAGATCATCGACTGCTGCCTGCATGACGGCACGCTGGACGATTATCTCCAGCTCACGCCGATGAAGCTGAAGTAATTTCAGAAAATTGCAGCACACAGTGCTGCACGGATAATAAGGGGGATATTCTCTTTCTCGAAAGAGAATATCCCCCTTACACCCCCAAGAGAAAGGATTTCCATTGCAAGCGAGCAGCTCGAAGAGCTGCAATGCTTGCCGATTGCACCTCTTGCGTGCGGCAGAGCCGCATTTGGCCCTGCTATATGATTTGCCTCTGTTTCTACTACCCGCTGCCGCTCTGTCCATCTTATAGAAGTACAGCCTAATTCCCGTCTACCGCCAGCCTCCTCAATGCGGCGAGCGAAGCAATGCCGCATTCGGCAAGCAGTCTGCCGCCAAGCAATCGTCACTCGCGCCTCACGATAGTAAGGCGCGGTTGCAAAACGGTTACGAATCGCAGGGGTTCATGGCGAAGCCATGTACACCGCACCCGATTGCGCAGCGCATGCAGTTCTTCAAGATTGAGACTGCCAATGCAAACGCCTTTCTTTTGGACGGGCGACGCCCGTTTTCTTTCCACGGAAAGAAAATGGGGGTCGCATTCGTGCAGCGCCTACGGCGCTGCTTCCCCGCGGCACAAGTGCCGCGATTCCCTCTGCACCTGTGCGGAGAAAGGAGCACTCTATGGACTATACAATAAAAGTCATTGCCAGAATCCACTCTGACTTTCCGGAAAAATTCGGCATCCCGCGCCAGAGCGGGCTCGTCCCCGCGCTTCGCGCGAAGATCGTCTTCGAGCCGGAGTACCGCAATCCCGACGCGCTGCGCGGCATCGAGGGCTTTTCGCACCTCTGGGTCATCTGGCAGTTTTCCGCCGCCGTGCGCGACACATGGTCGCCGACGGTGCGTCCGCCGCGCCTTGGCGGCAACGAGCGCGTGGGCGTTTTTGCGACGCGCTCGCCGTTCCGGCCGAACGCCATCGGACTTTCCTGCGTGAAGCTCGAAAGCGTGCAGCATGAGGATGGCTTCGGTGACGTTTTGATCGTCTCGGGCGCAGATTTGATGGACGGCACGCCGATCTATGACATCAAGCCCTACCTTCCTTACGCCGACGCGCACCCCGAGGCGCTGGGCGGCTTTGCCCCGTCGCCGAAAGAGACGATCGAAGTCAAAAGCCCGCCGGAGCTCCTGCAAAAGCTGCCGGAGGGACAGCGCGAGGCGCTGCTCGGTGTGCTTGCGCAGGACCCGCGCCCGCAGTACCAGAACGACCCCGAGCGCGTGTACGGTATGAGCTTTGGCGGCTGGGACGTTAAGTTCCGCGTAAAGGACGGCGTGCTGACTGTTTTATCTTTAGCGGAAACTGAACATCAATAAAAACGCTGTTAAGGGAAAAACTCTTCGCGTTAAGCCAATGCTAAGAGGGCTTCCAAACGGTTGATATGCAAATTCTGCGCGCTATAATAGCGCCAGAATACATAAAAGGAGCGTATCCGCCGATGCAAGTTTCCAGCGCATTTGTTGTTATCATGGGTATGGGCGTCACATTCGTGGGCCTTACCTGCATCATCTTCCTGACGATCCTGATGGGCAAGATCCTCTCGAAGCCTGAGGCTCCGAAGCCCGCCGCAGCAGCTGCCGCGCCGGCAGCGCCCGCCGTTCCCGCTGACGGTCTGACCGACGAGGTCAAGGTCGCCATCATGGCGGCGATCGCCCAGCAGCCCGGCTTCAACATGGCGAATGTGACGAATGTCAGCATTCGCAAGATTAAATTTTGAATTCCACTTCTTCCTTTATCAGCGAAAGGGACGGCATCGCGCCGTCCTTTTTGCTACCATGAAAAAAATATTCGATTTAGCACAAAATTAGCAGGCTGTATGCTATAATGGGGATAAGAAAGCATGCGGAGTCTTTCTCCGCGCCAACGATCAAGCGAGAGAAGGCGGCGACATGGCAAAAATCCCCAAAAAAATGCGTTGGATCTACGACCTTTTGCTGACGGCGGCGATCCTGGCTACGGCGACGGTGCTCTGCACGCTGCTGCGAAGGATCGACGACGGCAGCGGCTACGTGAACCTCATCTTCGTGCTGGCGGTCGCGACCATCTCGCGCTGGACGGAGGGCTATTTCTGGGGGATATTCAGCGCTGTCTCCGGTGTGCTGTTCGTCAACTACGTGTTTACATATCCCTACTGGGAATTCAACTTCACGATCACCGGCTACCCATTTACCTTCCTTGCGATGCTGACGGTGTCCATGATGATCAGCGCGATGAACACGCAGATCAAAAAGCAGGAGCGGCTGCGCATCGAAACAGAAAAGGAAGCCGTGCGCGCCAATCTCCTGCGCGCGATGTCGCACGATATCCGCACGCCGCTGACGAGCATCGTCGGCAACACCGCCGCGATCCTCGAAAACGAGGATTCGTTTTCTCCCGAGCAGAAGCGCCGCCTTTTGGAAGACGTGAACGAGGACGCGCAGTGGCTCATCCGCATGGTCGAAAATCTTTTGTCCATCACGCGCATGAGCGGCGGACAGGCAAAGATCGAAAAGGACTGCGAGGCGGCCGAGGAGATCGTCGGCGTCTCGGTCAGCAAGTTCACCAAGCGATTCCCGGCGATCCATGTCTCAATCGAGGTACCGGACGAGGTGCTGATGGTGCCGATGGACGCGACGCTGATCCGTCAGGTCATTATGAATCTGCTGGAAAACGCCGCCATCCACGGCGGAAACGTCACGCAGATCCGTGTCTGCCTCTCACGCGAGGGGACGAACGCCTGCTTTGCCATCAGTGACAACGGCGTCGGCATCCCGAAGGAGAAGCTCTCAACGATCTTTAACGGCGGGCTTTCCGGCGTGTCGCACAACAACTTTGATATGAAGAAAAACATGGGCATCGGCCTTTCCGTGTGCTACACCATCGTCAAGGCGCACGGCGGCACGATGACCGCAGAAAACTTAGATTCGGGCGGAGCATGCTTCCGCTTCTATCTGCCGCTGGAGGAGGGCATCAACAGTGAAATTGAAGGATAAAGTGCTCGTGGTGGAAGACGAGCAGAACATCAGCAACTTTATTTCGACGGTTCTCACCGCGAACGACTTCGACGTGCTGGTGGCGCAGACGGGTGCCGAGGCGGTCTCAATGATCACCTCGCATTGCCCCGATCTCATTATTCTCGATCTGGGACTTCCCGACATGGACGGGATGAACATCCTCAAGGAGGTCCGTTCGTGGTCGAGCCTGCCGATCATCGTCGTTTCGGCGCGCACGCACGAGCATGACAAGGTCATGGCGCTCGACCTCGGCGCGGACGACTACATCGAAAAGCCGTTCGGCACGAGCGAGCTGCTCGCGCGCATCCGCACGGCCATCCGTCACACGCGTACGCCGCTCGACAACAACGAGATCGCGCAGTCGGGCAAGTTCACCGTCAAGGACCTGACCATCGACTATGACAAGCACCACGTGCTCATCGGCAATCAGGATGTGCACCTGACGCTCAACGAGTTCAAGATCGTGGCGCTGCTCGGCAAGTACGCTGGCAAGGTGCTGACGTATGACTATCTCATCAAGCAGATCTGGGGGCCGAAGGCCAAGGCCGACAATCAGATTTTGCGCGTGAATATGGCGAACATCCGCCGCAAGATCGAGAAGAATCCCGCCTCGCCCGAGTATATCTTCACCGAGATCGGCGTGGGCTACCGGATGCTCGAAAACGACGCATGATGATAGAGCCGCTCGCGGCTTTATGATACTAGGGCGCGTGCGCGCCCCACACGATCACGCAGACGGCTCCTGCCATTGGGGATGGCAGGGGTCTTCTGCGCCATTCAGATAAAATGAAAAAGCCATCGACTGCGATGCTGCGGCATCTCGGTCGATGGCTTTTTATTTTTCCTTTTTACTGTTCGGCCTTGCGGACTTTGGAAGCAACGATGGTGAAAGCGGGGATCACAATGACGGGGATGGCCGTCCAGCCGACGATGGACGTACCCTGCTGCAGCATGGCCTGGAAGCCGAGCGCCGCGCCGACGGCGGCGATGCCGAGCAGGATCACCGTGATGACAAAGCGGCGCAGCTGGGTATTTTTGATAAAGCGGAACAGGCTGTCAAAGCGGACGTTGCCCGCGTGGGCAAGGCCCGCGGCGCTTGTCAGCACGGCGAGCGTCATCAGAATGACGTAGAGCCACTGGAGCCACTTCATGCCGAGCTGGTTCAGAACCGCCATGACCGGCAGCGTTTCGGTGCAGACGTCAAATACATTCGTATAGCTGAAAAGCGTGAAGATCAGGCAGACCATCAGCACGATCGTGATGACATAGCCCGAGGCGATGGCCTTGCGGGATTCTTTCTTATCCTTGAGCACGTCGGAAACAGACATCACGTTGAAGACAATCGTAGACTGGAAGCAGCCGTACTGCATCGCGCCGAGGATGGCGTGCAGGAAGCTGCCGTCTTTGGCGTTTGCCGCAGAATTGGCGAACGCGCCGGAGATATCGCAGTCACCGCGCGTCAGCGACAGGATGGTGATCAGCAGCACGACGCCCACGATGGCATACATCATGTAGCCCGAGGACTTTGCCAGAAGCTTTGAGCCGTAAAGGCAGAGCAGCGCGGAGATCAGGATCGTCACGGCGGCTGTGGCCCAGTAGTTGATGCCGAGGAAGCCCTGCAGCAGCTTTCCCTCGCCGGAGAAGGCAAGGCCGCCAGCGCACATCATCGTCATCAGAAAGCACACGTCATACAAAACGGCGACCACGCCGCCGAGCTTTTCGCCGTAGCAGGCGCGGGCGAAGGGACGGTAATTCTGCGTGCCGTGCTCACGGGCGAATTCCAGCATGTAGTACATGACGCCGCCGGTGATGAGCATGGCGAGCAGCGGCGTGACAAGGCCGACCCATCCGTATTTCACATACCAGCGGACGCTGAACGCACCGGTGGCAAAGCCGGGTCCGAAGTGGCTGCCGATCCACACGGCGGCCACGCCCAAGAATGCGGGGACTGCTGTTTTTTTCTGTTCCATTGGTTTTCTCGCTTTCGTATTCAGATATTTCGGGCGAAGCGCTTACTCCGCGTCAAAGGACATTCTTGCCGCGACGGCGTCCTGCAGGCCCTGCGACAGCGCCACGTGCTTGGGATGCTGAAGATAAGCGCCGAGCTGCTCGGGCGAGTCGATGCGCATGACCATCATAATGTCGGCGTTGGAGTCTCGCTGCGTGATGCAGCGGGTGACGGAGGCATCGTGGAGAAAATCGAGCTCGGCCTCGAGCTCGGCATACACGGCCTTGCACTGTGTGAGGACTTTCTCGGTATCGAACGGGTCCTTGAGTTTGAGCAGATTATAATGTGTCATTTGGCGTCCTCCTGTATATTTTTTTTAAAATAGCGCAAATGAAGCACTCTGTCAAGTGACTATGCTAACGTAAAAAAGCACCGCGACGGGCAAAAAATAGTGAAAAAGTTCCATTGTCCATCAGATGCCGCATGATCGGCATCTGCGGCACATCTTTATCGGAACTTTTTCATCTAAAAATCATCCTTATTCGTTTGTTGCGCCTTTCATGTGATTGCGATTGTATAAATCACACAAAGAACAAAGAGGCTTATTGTTGCTGTTTATTCTGTTCGACAGACTTGGCGTGAATTATTATTCTTTTTATTGACATTTTACAAACATAAATATACAATCAGCATCACAGCCAGTCCTACGAAGGAGGAAACCACAGCACATGAACATTTGGGAAATTGCAACGAATTATTATCAATACTTCCTGCGAGGGACGCAAACGACCATCCTCATCTCTCTGCTCACCGTGTTCTGCGGCTCGATCCTCGGCTGCCTGATCGCTTTCATGCGGCTATCCAAGTTTAAGCCGCTGGAAAAGTTCGCCAGCATCTATATCACCGTCATCCGCGGTACGCCAATGCTCGTGCAGCTCTACATCGTCTACTACCAGCTCGACTTTATCAGCTATCCGTCCGGTAGCCTCTTCGGTGTCGATCTGGAGCGGGCGCTGCCGTGTATCATCGCTCTTTCGATCAACTCCTCCGCCTACGTCGCCGAGATCATCCGCGCGGGCATTCAGGCGGTGGACAAGGGCCAGATGGAAGGCGCGCGCTCGTGCGGCATGACGAATGCACAGGCCATGCGCTACGTGGTGATGCCGCAGGCGGTCAAAAATATTCTCCCCGCCATCGGCAATGAATTTGTCACGATGGTCAAGGAGACCTCGATCATCCAGTACCTCGGCATCGGCGATCTGATGTACAACAACGGCATCGTGGTCACCTCTACCTATAACCCGCTTCCTTGCTACTACATCTCCGCCATCATCTACCTGGCGCTGAATATCATCCTCGGCAAGGGCCTGAACATCTTTGAAGGGAGGCTGAGAAAGAGTGAACGGTAACGTATTGTTCGAGATCAAGGACTTGCAGAAAAAGTTCGGCAGCCTGACCGTCTTCGACGGGCTGAACGAGACCATCTGCAAGGGCGACGTGGTCGTCATCATCGGTCCCTCGGGCGGCGGTAAGTCCACCTTTATCCGATGCCTGAACCTCTTGGAGCAGCCCACCGCCGGCAAAATTTACTTCGAGGGCGAGGACATCACGGCCAAGGGCTTTGATGTGAACAGGCACCGACAGAAGGTCGGCATGGTGTTCCAGCAGTTCAACCTCTTCAACAACCTGACGGTGCTTGAAAACATTACGATCTCGCTCACGAAGGTCAAAAAGCAGTCGGAAGAGGAGAGCAAGGAAAAGGCCCTCAAGCTTCTAAAGCGCGTGGGACTTGAGGACAAGGCGAACGCCTATCCCTCCCAACTCTCCGGCGGGCAGAAGCAGCGAATCGCCATTGTGCGGGCGCTTGCGATGGAGCCCGACGTGCTGCTCTTCGACGAGCCGACCTCTGCGCTCGACCCCGAGATGGTCGGCGAGGTATTGCAGGTCATCTCCGACCTCGCCCACGACGGCATCACGATGGTCGTCGTCACGCACGAGATGGGCTTTGCCCGAAAGGTCGGCACGCGCGTGCTCTTTATGGACGGCGGACAGATCGCCGAGCAGGGCACGCCCGAGGAGATCTTCGAGCACCCGCAAAATCCGCGCACACAGGAATTTTTGTCAAAAGTCATCAACGTCATTTGAACCCTAACAAATTATAAAATTTACGATATTATTGGAGGAAACCAAAATGCTTCACACGATCAATCCCGAAATTCTGTTCCTTAAGCAGGAAGATGTCATCAAGGCCGGCCTTCTCGATATGAAACAGATCTTGGCCGTTACGGAAAAGACCTACGCGATGCTCGGTCAGGGCCTCATCAAGAACCCGCCCAAGACCAACACCAGCATCCCTGACAAGGAAAACTGGCAGTCGTTCTTCAACGCCATGCCTTGCTACATCGGCGGCGACATCAACATCGGCGGCATCAAGTGGGCGGCGGAGTCCAAGAAGAACGCCACGATTCCTGGCATCCCCTACGGCATCGACATTTCCATCCTGAGTGACCCCGAGACGGTGCTGCCGTTCTGCATTCTGGACGGCACGCTCATCACCGCGATGCGCACCTCCGCCGTCGGCGGCCTGATGGCCAAGTATGCCGCCCCCTCCAATGCGGACACCGCGTGCCTTGTCGGCGCGGGCGTTATCGGCCGCACGATGATCTCCGCCGTGCACGAGGCGCTGCCCCAGATCAAGACCATGTACCTCTGCGACATTGATGTCGCCAAGGCCGAGGGCATCGCGAAGGAGTACGGCGACAGCTTGGGCGTCGAGATCATCCCGACGAGCGACAGCAAGGCTGCGGCGCTCAAGTCCCAGCTCATCGTCGGCGAGACGACCGCGCCCAAGCCGTTCATGGACACCTCCTGGCTCACGCCCGGCTGCGGCCTCGTCTCCATGCACTCCAACGAGGTGATGGAGGACGTCTTCCTCAAGGCCGACGGCATCGTCGCCGACTACTGGACACAGCTCAAGCAGCACACGAACCCGCTGTCCAAGCTCACGAAGGAAGGCAAGCTCGATGAGAGCCAGATCATGGACCTGAGCGAGCTGGTGCTCGGCACGAAGAAGCTGCGCACCTCGGACGATCAGTTCGTCGCCGCCGCGTCCATGGGCCTCGGCGCGCTGGACATCATGATCGCCTATCAGCTCTATCTGAACGCGACGGAAATGGGCATCGGCACCAAGGTGAACCTTTGGGACAAGCCCCTGTGGGAATAAGACACGCAGGAGGGAACAAAGATGAACGCATTCAAGAAATTTGCGGCGCTGCTTCTGGCGCTTATGATGATCCTGTCTCTCGCCGCCTGCGGCAGCAAGAGCGATGACAGCGCGCAGGGCAGCTCGGACGGCGACGCGTCGTCCGATGACACCGCCAAGTCCAAGATCGAGCAGATCAAGGAGGCGGGCGTGCTCGTGATGGGAACCTCTGCCGACTATCCCCCGAACGAATTCCACACGGAAGTGGACGGCAAGGACACCATCGTCGGCTTTGACGTTGCTATCGCGCAGTACATCGCCGATGACCTCGGCGTCGAACTCAAGGTCGTCGACATGTCGTTCGACAACCTGTGCATCAACCTCGCCAAGGGTGATTTTGACATTGTCATCGCCGGTATGGCCTCGACCGAGGAGCGCTTGAAGTCCGTCGATTTCTCTGACCCGTACTTTAAGCAGCAGCAGGCCATTCTGATCCGCGCGGAGGATGACGCGCTCTACAACAAGCCCGAAGACCTGAGTGGTCACAAGGTCGGCGTGCAGAACGGTACCATCCAGGTGCCCATCGCCAACGAGCTGGTGGGCGAAGAGAACGTCGTCGGCCTCGTCAAGGCGCAGGATCTCATCATGGAGCTCAAGAGCGGCAAGCTCGATGTTGCGTACATCGACTACACCGCAGCTCTCGCATTCGCCGCGGCGAACGATGACCTGACGGTCAAGGACATCGGCATCGAAAGCGACAGCGAGGGCCAGTGCATCGGCGTGCAAAAGGGCAACGAGGACTTTGTCGCCTACCTGAACGAAAAGATCGCTGAAATGCAGGAGCAGGGCCTCATCGACCAGTACGTCGCCGAAGCCCAAACGCTGGCGGGCATCGAGTAAAGCCCGTCCCCCTTGCATGATATGAACAGCACCAGCATACCCTCTACCAAGAGAATTGGGGAGGATATGCTGATGCTGTTTCATTTTGACCGCAGGAAGAAGTCTGAAAAGGAGAAGAAGCCGCCGCGCTTTCTGGTGCTCCGGCGCAAATGGCTGACGCTGGGCGCGGCGGTGCTGGCCGCCGCGGCAATCTTTGCCGCCGTCAATTATCCCGCCGCCGTCAGCGCGTCGGTCGCCACGCGCCAACTGCCGATCTACTGTGTCCAGCGCGACCAGAAGGTGTGCTCCATCTCGTTCGATGCGGCGTGGGGGGCGGACAACACACAGAAGATCCTCGACGTGCTCAAGGAGTACGGTGTTACCTGTACCTTTTTTGTCGTGGGCAACTGGGCGGATCAGTATCCCGAACAGGCCAAGGCCATCGTGGACAGCGGCAATGAGCTCATGAACCACTCCAACGCGCATGATCATTATAATTCCCTCACCGCCGACCAGATCATCGCAGACGTGAACACCTGCAACGATAAGATCGAGGCGTTGACCGGCGTCCGCCCGACGCTCATCCGCTGCCCGTTCGGCGAGTATGACGACCACGTCATCTCCACCATCCGCTCGATAGGCATGGAGCCGATCCAGTGGGACGTGGAAGCGCTGGCAGCGGTTGGAAGAAGGAAATCAATGAAAAAATGAGCGGTGTTGATGAAGGACATCAAGCCATCGGGTTCATTCCACACAACACACATATCATGAGAGATAGGGGTATTTTTATTATGGAATACTATATGACCGACGAGAGAATTGCTGAGTATTTGAAAGCCCTCGAAAATGAAGAGCGCGCCGCGGCGACGGTTGAGAAGTACCGCCGTGCTTTACTGGGCTTTGCTGCATTCCTGAGCGGCGCGGCGGTTACACCAGAGATGATTCGGCTCTGGAAGGACGACCTGCGCGAGAAAAACTACGCGCCGTCGACGATCAACACTTATCTGGCTGCGCTGAACGGTTTCTTTCACTTCTGTGGCTGGACAGATTGCCGCGCACGGTTTCTCAAGATCCAACGCCGCCTGTTCCGCGACAGCAGGCAGGAGCTGACGCGCGGAGAATATGAACGGCTGGTCGCCGCGGCGGAAGCTACGGGCGACCACGGTCTCGCGCTCCTGATGGAGACCATCTGCTCCACCGGCATCCGCGTCAGCGAGGTGCAGTATATCACCGTCGAAGCGGCGAAAAACGGTAAGACCGAGATCGCTTTGAAAGGCAAGATCCGCACGATTTTACTGCCCTCCAAGCTCTGCCGCAAGCTGCTCAAGTTCGCAACGCAGAAAAAACCGCCTCCGGCGCGATCTTTCACGCCAAAAGCGGCAAGTCCATGTCGAGATATCAAATTTGGTCGAAAATGAAAAAGCTGTGAGCCCGCGCGGGCGTCGACGCAGGGAAGGTCTTCCCGCACAACCTCCGCCACCTGTTCGCGACGGCGCTTTATCGCGCGTACAAGGACATCGTCAAGCTAGCAGACGTCCTCGGTCATTCGAGCATCGAAACGACGCGAATCTACCTTGTCACAAGTGCGGCAGAGCATCGGCGTCAGCTCGAACGCTTACAGCTTGTATCATAAAAACGGAATCTATATTCTGTTGCGCAAAAATGCTAAAGCGAATACAGTTACCACTATATTCACAACTAAAGTGCATGCAGAGATTGAGCTGTCTGCGCCCGAGAACGCTCAAATGGGTGCAGAGGCACAAGCTTACAGTGCGTTTTCCCCCTGTAAACTCCATAATTTATATTTGGAATCATAATTTTCCTTGCCTTTATCGGAAGATTGTGCTATATTTTGCTACGAGTAAAGGAAACGATAAGATCGTTTCGCTTCCTTTGCATATACGGAATATAGATTCCGCTCTCAAAATCCCATATTTTGGCAAAACCGCCGAAAGGCGGCGACGCAAAGCCAGATGGGTCTAACGCCTCTCCGAATGGAGAATACGCTATGACAGCCGGTTGCACCCTTACTGATGTATTCGCTTGTCACTGCTCCGTCCGGCTTTGCTGGAACGGAGCTTTTTTCGTGAGGGGGTGGCTGACGATCCGACGAACATTTCGAGCGTTTTGCGCGGAAGAGGGAAAGACTGCTTTGCTTGCCCAGTGGGATATTGAGCGAAATTTACCACTCACGCCGGATGATGTGACTTTCGGCAGTCACAAAAGAGTTTGGTGGACATGTCCGAACGGCCACTCATGGCAAGCCATGGTGTACACCCGCAGCGAGGGCACAGGCTGTCCCGTCTGCGCCGGGAAAACCAAGCGCAAAACCAAGTAAACTCAGCCCGCGGAGGCGAGCAAAGGATAAAGAAAACTTAGGAGGTAAAAGTGATGAAACAGCGAATTCTTGCAATATTGTTGTCACTGACGATGATATTTACGCTGGTTCCGACAGCATGGGCGCTGAGTGAGGAGGGAAATCGGATTCCCACTCCCATGGAAACGTCTGAAAACGGCGGGGGTGCCGAGGGAAGCGGAAGCGTGGCGCCCGCGATGAGAGGCAACTGCGGCGCAACGGGAGCAGATCTTGTCACATGGGCATTGACTGATGACGATGGGGACGGTTCCTATACCCTGACCATCTCCGGCAATGGCGCTATGGCGGATTATACTGCCAACATTAACAATGGAAGTGCCACACAACCCTGGCGGGCAAGTGTGACCGGCGTTGAAATCAGCAATATTACCAAAGTGGTTGTGTCCGAAGGTGTTACTTCTATTGGTGCCTTCGCGTTTAACGGCTTGACAGGCGTTTCGGAGTATGACATTGGCGCAGATGTGAGTGCCATTAAACCGTGGGCACTCGATACCTCTTCTGCTAAGGCGTTTAATCTGAAGGAGAATACCAATTTCCAAACAGGCGTTGATGGCGTTTTATTCAACAAGGAGGGCACAACACTGATCGCTTATCCGGGCGGCTCTGCTGTGCGAGATGAATATAGAGTGCCTGCTACTGTGACCACCATCTCGGATGGTGCTTTTGTCGGTTGCCCAATTAAAAGACTCACGATTGGTAACCATGTGATAACAGAGCTCCCCGGCTGGTCTTTCAATGGCGGCGTACTGGAAGAACTCGATGTAAACTGTCCCTTTGGCCAAAGCACTTTCGCACAGATAACGACCTTGAAAAAGGTGACGTTAGGCGATTCTATCAAAGAAATTCCCCAGATGGCTTTTCTCGAATGCAAAGGGTTGCAGACGGTGAGTATTCCCTCTGGCCTGACAAAGATCGGCACACAAGCATTTTTCGGATGCTCCAGCCTGCAAGATGTAACGCTGCCCGAATCCCTTACAGAAATCGGTTATCAGGCCTTTCGTGATTGTGACGCGCTGACAAGCATCACATTCCCTGACAGCCTTGAGAAAGTGGGAGAGCAGGCATTTCTGATCACAGAAAAGGATGGACATACCGGTTCTTTGACAACGGTGACTTTTGGAACGAACGTTCCGTCTTTCCTAAAGCCGGACGGAAAGGAATCCACCAATCCGCAACTATTTACGGGGCAGAATCAGATCAAAACAGTTGATATGAGCCAATGCAAGACCAAGGTGATTTCTGCCGGCTTATTCAATGGCTTGACCTCTCTTGAAACGATTAATTTCCCGACCGGAATGACCGAGATTGGGGATAATGCATTTACAAATTGCAAGGGTCTGAAGTCTCTCGAATTCCCGGACAGTCTTACGAAAATCGGCGGAAGTGCTTTTTCTGGCTGCACCGGACTGACATACATTTCCTATGGACGTGGGATCGATGATATTGGCAGCAGTGCCTTTGGCGAATGCACCGGCGTAAAAGTGATTGACCTGCATCGTGCGACAAAAATCGGTGAAAAGTACGATAACGGGAGTCATGCGGACAATTCAGATTTAGCTCTTACACACGCTTGTATTCGGGACACCAAAGAGGTAAAGTATTATCTCCGTACAGTAGATCAGGCAAATAGCGTAAAGGGCAATCTTGAATGGGGAGACAAAGGTGCCGGTACGGGCAATACCACCAACACCTATTATGTTTTGAAGGCGATAGATGCCGTTCCGGATTATACTGGCCAAACAGACAAGCCCACGAGAGCGGGATATACGTTTAGCCAATGGGAAGCAGTCACCGTGAGCCAAGGCTCCACCACAAAAAATGTTTATACAGATGCCCATAGCTGGTCTTTGACTTCCCCCACTGTCACTGTGTCCCCTGCGTCCGCCAATACCTACGTCGGTGATGCGGTTACCCTGATCGCCACGGTGTCTGAGCCTGTTGACGGCTTTAACTATTCTTATCAGTGGTACAGCAACACCAGCAACAGCACCGAGGGCGGTACCGCGATTTCCACCGCCACAAGTTATTCCCCGGACATCACCACCGCTGGTACGACTTATTATTACTGCGTTGTAACGGTTACAAATGGTTCTGATACCACTTCTGCAACCACTGCGGTCGTTCCTGTTACCGTAGCAAGTCAGGCGGGCAGCGTCACGATCTCCAACAACAAGACCGCCGCTACCTATGGCGATAAGCCGTTTACCTTTAACTATACTGCCAGTGAAACTGCTACGGTGACAAGCTCCGATCCTTCCGTTGCTACTGTTCAGGATAACAATAATGGCACCGTGACGGTTACCATCGTCGGTGCAGGCACCACGGAAATTTCTGTAGGTTTTGCTGGTGGCACAGATTATAGCGCTGCGTCTGACAAGTTTGCTCTGACTGTCGCTCAGGCTACCCCCACCGTCGACATCACCGCTGAACCGGCTTCGCTTGTCGGCGGCGGCAAGGTCACGCTGACCGTGACGGGCGTGCCCGAAGAGGGCAATGTGACTGTGACGTGCGACAACGGCATCACCGTCGATAGCGAGAATGGCACATATTCCGCTGTCCTGCCCAACCGCACAGTGTCTTATACCTTTACGGCCAATTATGACGAAAGCACGAACTACACGGCGACTTCTGCCAAGTGTGAGGTTTCCGTCACCCGCCGTTACAGCAGCCCGTCCACGCCCGTTACCCCCGAGCCTGAGCCGACGCCGGAGGAGACCGTCAAGTTCGCCGACGTTTCGACCTCTGCCTACTACTATGACGCGGTGAAGTGGGCCGTTGAAAACGGCGTCACCGATGGCCTGAGCGCGACGACGTTCGGCCCCTACGAGTCCTGCACGCGCGCGCAGATCGTGACGTTCCTGTGGCGCGCGGCCGGCTCCCCTGAGCCGAAGGCAATGAGCAGCTTCTCTGATGTTCCTGCGAGCGCTTACTATGCCAAGGCGGTCGATTGGGCGGTCGAGAACGGGATCACGAACGGCTTGACCGAGACGACCTTTGCTCCCGACGCCATCTGCACGCGCGGCCAGAGCGTGACGTTCCTCTACCGCGCGCTCGGCAAGAAGGTCGAGAGCAGCGCTAACTTCACCGATGTGAAGTCCGACGCGTTCTACGCTGACGCCGTCAATTGGGCGGTCGCGAGCGACGTGACGAACGGCACTTCTACCACGACATTCAGCCCCAACGCGGATTGCACACGTGCGGAGATCGTGACGTTCCTGTATCGCGCCTATCAGGGCAAGTAAATCCAACTGAAAAAAGCGGCGGTTCATCAGAACCGCTGCTTTTTTGCGCCGCATTGACAAGCGCGCCTGCCCTCGGTATACTATGACCAAAAGCAAGACGGCAGTCAAAAATGCAGACGAGTTTGAGAGATCAAACTCGAAAAGGGGAGAGCAAATGAAGTATCTTGGAAAGCCCGCGGGCATGTGGGCGCTGTTTGCCGGATCGTTTGAAAAGCACCTGACGGTCGAATTCGACCTGACCGCGGAGCAGGCGAAGGACGTTGCGGCGCGCGCCAAAAAGAAATATCGCAAGATCATCGCGAAGCTGCCGGAATTTGACAAGCGCGACCGCTTCGAAATGAACATCGTCAACTGCGCGATGCTCGCCGCGTTTATCCTGTGCATGCCGCAGCGGCCGGACATCAAAACGCTGACGGACTACTACGCCGCGGCGATGATGACGCCTACGATGAAGGCTTTCTGCCGCGCGAGCGGAAAGAAAAAGTTCACGCCCAAGGACATCGAGGGCATGAAGGCGACGGCGAAGCTGCGCGCGGGCGATCGCAACCCCTATTCGTGGAACATGGACTTTTTCGAGTACGAGGACGGCAGCGGCTACGAGGCGCGCTTCACGACCTGCGGCATCTGCACGCTGATGCAGGTGTTGGGGCTCTACGATCTGACGCCCGCGCTGTGCCATCTCGACTACACGATGAGCGACGCGGGCGGCGCGTCGGATTTCGTGCGCGAGTACACGCTCGCCTCCGGCGGCCCCTACTGCGACTGCGGGTATCACAAAAAACAGCAATAAGAAAAGGATGCATCGAAAGATGCATCCTTTTTTCTTTATGTAGGGGACTCAATCTTCGTTGTAGGCATCCGAGGCCTTGATGCGCTGGTACATGTCCTGCATCTGGCGGTCGATCTCAGCGATCTTGCCCGCGCATTCGAACATCTCCTCGTTGATGCCCTCGGGCAGCTTCGTTTTGTCGACCTTGTAGCGGATATCGTGCTCAAGGCTCGCCCAGAAGTCCATGGCGATCGTGCGCAGCTGGATCTCCGCCACGACGTATTCCGTCCGGTCGGAGAGGTAGACGGGCACCTTGATGTCCATGTGCAGCGAGCGGTAGCCGTTGTAGTTCGGCGTCTGGATGTAGTCCTGCTTTTTGACGATCTCCACATCCGTCTGCCGCGCCAGCATCTCGCCCACGCGGTAGACATCGTCGATGTAGCTGCAAACGACGCGCACGCCCGCGATGTCGTTGATGTTTTTTCGCGCGGACTCGATCGAGAGCGGCAGGCCGCGCTTGATGAGCTTGGCGACGATGCTCGATTGCGATTTGACGCGTCCGTCGATGTGATGAATGGGATTGCGTGCATAAAGAACATTGAATTCACTGTTGAGAATATTGAATTTCAACGTGAGCTGCCGAACCGCCGCGTCATAGAGATTCTGCATGACAAGAAAGTCATGCGGATCCTCGCAGAGCACGATGCCGTTCCCCGTTCGATTCATTCTGAGCCTTCCTTTCCATCGGAAGCGTCAGCGCCCGCCCGATGTGCTTTTGTCCCTTTCAGTATAGCAGACGATCACCGCCGCGCCAAGGGGAGAAATGCTGATTTTCCGCAAAAGTCTGCGCGAAAAAAGCAGCGGGCGGGAGAAACTACCAAGCGACGGGCAAAAGAACTTGCAATGCAGTGCAAGCCATTCTATAATTAACCTGAAAGGATATGCACAGCGTTCGGCACTTCCGCTCCGGTGGCAGAGCGAACGCGCGGAAGGTGCAGAAAAGAACAATGGATAAAAAAGGAAAACAGCAATTTCTTCTGGTCGCGTTCGGCGTGGCGCTCTATGCCGCGCTGATGAATCTCAACGAAGTCGCGGCGTTTCTCACGAGGCTCGCTACCCTCTTCACGCCGGTGATCATAGGGTTATTGATGGCGTTTGTCCTCAGTGTGCCGATGCAGGGCATTGCAGGACGTTTGACGCGCCTGATGCCAAAGGCAAAGGAAAAACACATTGACCTTCTCAGCCTGCTGCTGACGCTTTTGTGCGTGGTCATCGTCGTGGTACTGCTGTGCGTTCTGGCGCTGCCGCAGCTTGCCGCGTCGCTCAAGAGCATCGGCACACTGGTCAGGGAGAACTGGCCGGACTGGGCGCGCCTTCTCTCGGATCACGGCGTGGATACAAGCGAGCTCACCGATCGCATCGCCGCGCTCGATTGGAAAACGGTGCTGGAAAAGGCGCTCACCGGCGCCGGCGCGCTGATCGACTCGGTGGTGGATCTTGCCGGTACCACAGTCTCGGCGGTGGCCAACGTCACCTTTGCCATCGTCATCATGTTTTATGTGCTGCTCGACCGGCGCAGCCTTGCTAAACAGAGCCGCAGACTCCTCTACGCCAACCTGAGCGAGCGAAAGGCCGATCAGGTCTGCCGCATCGCGCGCCTGACGCACACCACCTACGCCCGTTTCCTGTCCGGGCAGTGCGTGGAGGTCGTGATCCTCGGCACGATGATCTTTCTCGCGTTCTCCCTGTGCGGCATTCCCTACGCGGGGCTGACCGCTGCGCTGACGGCGGCCTTCGCCTTTGTTCCCTACATCGGCGCGCTGGCCTCCTGCGCAATCGGCGTACTGCTGACGCTGCTTGCCCAGCCGGAGAAGGCGCTGCTGTGCCTGATCGTCTATCAGGCGGTGCAGTTCACGGAAAATCAGTTCATCTACCCGCATGTGGTTGGCAGCAGCGTGGGGCTTGCGCCGCTGTGGACGCTCCTTGCGGCATTGCTTGGCGGCAAGCTCTTCGGCCTTGTCGGTATTGTGTTTTTCATTCCCCTCACGGCGGTAGTACTCCAGCTCGTACATGAGCACACCGCACAGCAGCTTTCGGAAAAGAAACTCGACCGCGAGGATCTGATCGAATAACAAAAAAGGACGACAGCTAAAAATAGCTGTCGTCCTTTTTTGTGCGGTCACGACTGCGCCATGCGCTCGAGGAGCTGGAAGGCCTCTTCAAGCTTGGGGTCGATATGGTCGGTCTGCAAAGCCTCGCGCACGCAGCCTTCGATGTGCGCGCGCATGATCTGCTGGTTGGCGCTTTTGAGGAGCGACTGCGTGGCGAGAAGCTGGTTGGAGATGTCCACGCAGTAGCGGTCGTCGTCGATCATCTGCAAAATGCCGTCGAGCTGGCCGCGGGCAATTTTCAGCTTGCGGCGGACGGAATCACGATCGGCTCTCATGGCCTTAGCGGATGGAGACGGCCTGATAGCCCGCCTCATCCACGGCGGCCTTGAGCGCCGCGTCGGTTACGCTGCCGTCCACGCTGACGGTGGCGGACTTGCTCTCGAGATCGACCTTTGCCTCCTTCACGCCGGGGACGGCGGAAAGCGCCTGCTGAACGTGATTCACGCAGTGCATGCAGGCCATGCCCTCAATGCTGATGACTTTTTCCATGTTTGTTTCTCCTTTTTCATTACTTGCCATAATTTCCTTGCTTTCTATCTCCACTCCGCGATCCGACGGAGAAGAAACCGTTTTCGGTGCTGCCTCCGTGTGCTTGGCCTTGAACCAGCGCAGGCGCAGCGCATTGCTCACCACAAACACCGAGCTGAAGCTCATCGCGAGCGCGCCGAGCATCGGGTTCATCTTGAGCTGGAAGGCGGGGTAGAACACGCCCGCCGCGATGGGAATGCCGATGGCGTTGTAGAAGAACGCCCAGAAGAGGTTTTCCTTGATGTTGCGGATGACCGCGCGGCTCAACTGCACGGCGGTCGAGACGTCGAGAAGGTCACTGCGCATCAGCACAATATCCGCCGACTCGATGGCGACGTCTGTACCGGCGCCGATGGCAATGCCGACGTCTGCGCTCGCAAGGGCGGGCGCATCGTTGATGCCGTCGCCGACCATGGCGACCTTCTTGCCGCCCTCCTGTAAGCGGCGGATCTCGCGTTCCTTATCCTGCGGCAGCACCTCGGCCACGACGCGGTCCACGCCGACCTGACGGCGGATGGCCTCGGCGGTCTTGGCGTTGTCGCCCGTGAGCATGACGACTTCAATGCCCATGCTCGAGAGCTCGGCGATGGCCTGCGCGCTCGTGGGCTTGACGACATCGGCTACGGCGATGAGGCCGATGAGCTTGCCGTCCAGCGCAAAGTAGAGCGGCGTCTTGCCGTCCTCAGCCAGCGCTTCGCCTTGTGCGAGCAGCTCACTGTTTTCGATGCGGTTTGCTTCCATCATGCGGCGGTTGCCGGCAAGGCAGAGCTGGCCCTCGACCTCGCCGCGGATGCCCTGACCGGGGATCTGCTCAAATTTGTCGACGGACAGGAACGTGAGCGATTCCTTCTCCGCCTCGGCCACGATGGCCTCGGAAAGCGGATGCTCGGAGAGCTTTTCGAGCGACGCGGCGACGGAGAGAAGTTTGTCCCTGCCGATGCCGCCGTCGACGACATCGGTGACGACGGGCTTGCCCTGCGTGATGGTGCCGGTCTTGTCGAGCACGACGGTGTTGACGCTGTGCGTCGTCTCAAGCGCTTCGGCGGACTTGATGAGGATGCTGTTCACCGCGCCACGGCCCGTGCCGACCATGATGGCCGTCGGCGTGGCGAGACCCAGCGCGCAGGGGCAGCTGATGACGAGAACGGAAATACCGATGGACAGCGCAAATTCCACGCTGTGGCCCGTCAGCAGCCATGCTGCCGTTGCGATGACGGCGATCGTGATGACGACGGGGACGAACACGCCGCTGACCTTATCGGCGAGCTTGGCGATGGGCGCTTTGGAGCTCGTGGCCTCGTCCACAAGGCGTACGATCTGAGAAAGGGCGGTATCGTCGCCGACTTTGGTCGCGCGCATCTTGAAATAGCCGGATTTGTTGATGGTCGCGCCGATGACGCTGTCTCCCGCCTGCTTTTCGACGGGGATGCTCTCGCCTGTCAGCGCGGATTCGTCGACCGAGGACGTTCCCTCGAGCACGACGCCGTCGACGGGGACGCTCTCGCCCGCCTTGACGATCAGCACGTCGCCGAGTTGGACCTCCTCGACGGGGATGACGCTCTCGACGCCGTTGCGCTCGACCGTTGCGGTCTTGGGCGCAAGGTCCATGAGCTTTGTGATGGCATCAGAGGTCTTGCCCTTGGCGCGGGCCTCCATGGTCTTGCCCATGGTGATGAGCGTCAGGATCGTGCCTGCGGACTCGAAGTACAGCTCCATCATATAGGTGTGCACCGTGTCCATGTCCATCTGGCCAAAGCCGATGCCGATCTTATAGATGGCGTAGATGCCGTACACGATGGCGGCGCTGGAGCCCAGTGCGATCAGCGAATCCATGTTCGGCGAGCGCTGCCACAGCGTCTTGAAGCCGACGATATAGTACTGGCGGTTGATATAGACGATGGGCAGCAGCAGCAAAAACTGCGTGAATGCGAACGTCATCGCATTTTCCATGCCGAGGAAGCACGCGGGCAGCGGCCAGCCCATCATGTGGCCCATCGAGAGATAGAACAGCGGGATGGTGAAGATGAGCGAGAGGGCGAGACGCTTTTTCATGTCGCTGTACGCCTTCTGCGCGGCGCTGACGCCGCCCGTTTCAGCGGCCTTCGCGGCGGGCGCGCTGCCGGGCTTTGCATGCAGAGACGCACCGTAGCCCGCCTTTTCGACCGCGGCGATGATCTGCGCGGACGAAAGCTGGGATTCGTCGTATTCGACGACCATGCTGTTTTTCAGCAGGTTGACCGCGACCTGCTGCGCGCCCGGCTGCTTGGACACGGCCTTTTCCACGCGGCTGGAGCAGGCGGCGCAGCTCATGCCGGTCACGTCATAGGTTTCCTTTTTCAATTTGATTCCTCCTTCGGGGCAAATACAATACCCGTGTGGGGTATTTTTGATTTGCCAACAGTATAGGTCGGAAATTGGCGGATTGTCAAGACCTCTTTTCGAGAAATTTCCGTTTGGGCGAAAGTTGCGGCGTTTCGGTCGGGAAAACTTACCGCCGCCGCGCCGCTGGACAGCTTGCATCCCTTATGATAAACTGACGGCATGAGTTTTATGATAAGCAGGTGAAAAATGAAGCAAAAACATATCTTGAAATGGCTTGGCATCGCACTGGGCGTGTACCTTTTATATGGGGTGCTGACAGCCATTCTCGTCCCGCTGCCGCAAAAAGAGGCGACAGGGGAGCTGTGGAGCCAGTATGAAGCCCGATTGAGCGAGGACGCATCGCAGGAGCGCGTGAGGAGCATCGAGGATACGGACAGTGCGCTGCTCTGGCGCTTGCAGCTCATCGAGAGTGCGGAAAGGGAGGTCATCTTCTCGACCTTTGACCTGCGCGCGGACGGCAGCGGACAGGATTTGATGGCCGCGCTCTATGGTGCGGCGCAGCGCGGCGTGCAGGTGCGCGTCATCGTCGACGGGCTGAACGGTTTTCTGCATCTGCAAAACAGCGGCGTTCTCCGCGCCCTCGCGGCGGAAGAAAATGTTGAAGTGAAGTTCTACGATCCAATTGACCTGCTGCGCCCGTGGAAGCTCAACTACCGTCTGCACGACAAGTATCTGATCGCCGACGGGAGCAAATACATCCTCGGCGGAAGAAATTCGAACGATTTGTTCCTCGGCTCATATCAGGAGAACCAGAACATCGACCGCGACGTGCTCGTCGTGTCGGACGGGGGAGAGGGCAGCTCGGTCTCCCAGCTTTTGACGTATTTTGAAAGCGTCTGGTCGCAGCCGGAGAATAAAACCATCACAGGCAAGACGTCCTCGCAGACCGACGCGCTGCAGGAGCGCTACGCGGCGCTATGCGCGGTGCATGGAAAAGAGCTTGCCGCCGTCGACTGGGAGGTGGAGACCGCGGCGGTCACGCATGTGAGCCTTCTCAGCGGCTCGCCGCGCGCGGAGGCGAAAGCGCCTGAGCTGTGGGACGCGCTTGTCCGTCTGATGGCGCAGGGCGATGACGTCCTGCTGCAAACGCCGTACATCATCTGCAACGACAAAATGTATAACGATTTGGAAGCACTTGCCGAGACGCGGCAGCTGCGCGTGCTGACGAATGCCGTTGAAAACGGCGCGAACCCGAGCGGCTGCTCGGACTACTTACGCGAAAAGCAAAATATTTTATCGCGCGGCGTCGATGTGTACGAGGTCGTCTGCGGCCGGTCGCTGCATACGAAGACAATTTTAATCGGAAACGATTTGAGCGTCGTCGGTTCATTCAACGCCGACATGCGCAGCGCATATCTCGACACGGAGCTGATGCTCGTCATCGAGAGCGAGGAGGTCAATGCCGCGCTGCGGCAGGAGAGCGTACAGTACATCGACCAGAGCCGCCTCGCCCTGCACGACGGCGGCACGGAATACGGCGCGCGGTTTGAAGAAATGACACTGCCTTGGGCAAAGCGCGCGCTGTATACGGCTTTAAGCTTTCTTCAGCGCCTGATCCGCCACCTGCTGTAACGAAAAGTGCGGCATAGCGGAAAATGAGGGAAAGAAATACGGATTTTGCCCGTATTTCCGTTTTTTCACCTTGCAAAAGACGTTCGGGTTTGTTATGATAAAAAATACGTATGGATACGTTCCGCTTTTTGTGGAGACAGAGGATAAGAAAGGAAGATCGTTATGATTTACACGACCGAAGTGCAGCATATGTGCCCCGTTGCGAAGGGCGCATATCACGGTCCGGCCCCGATCCCCGAAGAGGGCAAGTGGGTCCAGGCCAAGCAGATCGCCGATATTTCCGGCTTCACCCACGGCATCGGCTGGTGCGCGCCCCAGCAGGGCGCCTGCAAGCTGACGCTCAACGTCAAGGAGGGCGTCATTCAGGAGGCTCTGATCGAGACCATCGGCTGCTCGGGCATGACCCATTCTGCTGCCATGGCTTCCGAGATCCTGATCGGCAAGACCATTCTCGAAGCGCTGAACACCGACCTTGTTTGCGACGCCATCAACACCGCCATGCGCGAGCTGTTCCTGCAGATCGTCTACGGCCGCAGCCAGTCTGCGTTCTCCGAAGACGGAC
>ERZ780177.254-NODE-254-length-60206-cov-10.694186_pt1 | contig 60206 bp, 64 predicted proteins | sample MGYA00510973_ERZ780177 | MGnify/ENA primary metagenome ERZ780177 (study PRJEB29588, sample SAMEA2144396) | human gut metagenome | biome: human gut; feature: human-associated habitat; material: faeces | place: Denmark | collected 2008/2010 ...
GGTAACGAACTGGTCGCCGCGCGTCTTGTAGCCGACGTAGGGGATACCCTTGCCGCGCAGGCGGAAGGTGGTGCCGGTCTGCGTGCCCTCGGGGATCTGGTAGCGGACCTTGCCGTCAAGCGTCGGGACCTCGATGGACGCGCCGAGCGCGGCCTGCGTGAAGGAGATGGGCATCTGGCACATGACATTCGCGCCATCACGCGTGAAGATCGGGTGCTTGCGCACCGAGACCGTCACGAGCAGATCGCCGTTCGGGCCGCCGTTCGATCCGGCGTTGCCCTCGTCGCGCACGCGGAAGGACTGGCCGTCGTCGATGCCGGCCGGGACCTTGACCTTGATGGTCTTGGTGTGGCGGACCTTGCCCTTGCCGCGGCAGGCGGTGCAGGGGTCGGTGATGATGGTGCCGGTGCCGCCGCACTGCGGGCACGGCTGCGAGGACTGCATGGTCATGCCCATGAAGTTCTGCTGCGTGCGCACGGTGCCGGTGCCGTGACAATACGTACAGGTCTGCGGGGTCGTGCCTTCCTTCGCGCCGGTGCCGTGGCAGGTGCTGCAGGTCTCGATGCGGGAGAAGGTGATCTCGCGCTCGCAGCCGAAGGCCGCGTCTTCAAAGCTGATCTCGATCTCGCTGACGACGTTCTGGCCCTTCGCCGGGCCTCTTCTGCGGCCGGACGGCGACGCTGTGCCGCCTCCGAAGAAATCGCCGAAGATATCGCCGAGATCTCCAAATCCGAACCCGCCTCCGCCAAAGCCGCCGCCACGGCTGCCGCCTCCGAAGCCCCCGCCGCCGCTTCTGGGCGGTCTGGGCTTTGTTTTGGTGCCCACGCTGCCGGGACGCGGCCTGCCGTCCGGCCCCGCCGGATACCACAGGTGGTTCACGAACACATACCGGGTGCCGAAGCCGCCGGCGTAGCCGTCGCCCCGGCGGGCGGCGGAGATCAGCACGAGGATGAACATCACCACGAATATCATCACCATCATGCCGATGATGGCGTCACCGGTGTCGTCATCGTCGTAGTAATAGTCATCGCTGCCGTTCCAGCCGCCGTCGGGGACGTTGTCGGCGCTGTATTCCTCCGACAGCTGGGTGGGCCAGTCGGTGTAGCGCACCTGTACGTTCATTTTGTAGCCGTAGTCCAGATCGGAGGCGGTGATGGCCATGCCGTTTTGCACCGTCACGCTGTCAGCGCCGCTGACCGTGCCCTCGGTGAAATCGCCGGTCAGCCCGGCGGGGTCGTTCCAGATGAGGGTCATCTGGCCGATCCTGGCCTCGTCGAACCAGCCGGGGGTGTAGTCGTAGGTCACAGCGCTGCCGTCCAGTTGGTACATATACTCCTGCGCCCAGGAGTAGGCGAAGGAAAAGGTCTCGTTCGCCTCGTAGGCGCGGTCAAGATAGACATACATATAGCTGTTGTCGAAGTCCAACCGCTCGATGTTGTCCGTCAGTGCCGCCACGTCCCGGATGGAGCCGTTGGGCACGCCGATCTTCAGCTCCTGCCCGTAGGGCAGCTCCTCCAGCGGCGTCCACTCCAGCTTCACGGTGATAAGCAGGCTGCCATCCTCCGTGTTGGGCGTCACCATAACGCCGTACTGCTCGATGTAGTCGTAATCTGCCCATGCGGTGGCGGTAAAGCAAACCGCCGCCAGTAAGACAAGCAGCAGAACGTGCAGTTTCTTCAGCATAGGGTGCCCTCCTCCCGGTTGCTTTCACGCAGTTGGCACAGCTGCTCCATTTTGGCGCTCTTGGCCCGGATGGCCGCGCAGCGCTCACTCTGCCAGATCTTGTCCCAGTCGTCGGCGAGGATATTACCCAAGGGTTGGCTGCTGAGCCAGCTCTGGCAGGGGATCACGCCGCCGTCCGGGGCGACGGCCATATTGCTGAGGCAGGCGCCGCAGCTGGGCACCAGGGTCAGGCCCAGGGCGCGCAGCGTCTCCTCCTTCAGCCAGCCGGGGCTGGTGAAGTCCAGTTCCATTTCCAGTTCCTCCGTCGCCGCCACAGCCTTTGTCAGCACGTCGGTGAGCTGCTGCTCCGTCAGCGCCGTGGCCCGGCTCTCGTCGCCCACCGCGCCGCCGGAGGGGATCAGCCCGGAGCAGGTCACGTAGCGAACGCCCAGACTGTGGACGAAGCGCAGCGTCTCGTCATAGGCGGTATTCAGGCTGCACAGGGGCGTGTTCACGGACACGGACAGCCCCGCCGCCACAGCGGCACGGATGCCCGCCACGGTGTCATCAAAGCCGTCGGCACCCACCAGGGCGTTGTGAATGTCCTTATCATGGCTGTAGAGCGTCACCTGCACACTGTCCAGGCTGGCGTCATACAGCTTTTGGCACAGCGCCGGCGTCAGCAGGCGGCCGTTGGTGTTCAGCCGGGTGACGAACCACTGGGCGGCATCCACCAGCTCCACCAGATCGGCGCGCAGGGTGGGCTCGCCGCCGGTGAACGTCACCTGGGGGATATTTGCCGCGCGCAGCCGATCCAAGACCTCCTTCCACTGAGCGGTGGTCAGCTCCGGTGTGTCGGACAGGGGCTGTCCCGCCGCATAGCAGTGCAGACACTTCTGGTTGCAGTGCCACGCGCCGTCACGGGTCATGGCGCTGACCATCAGGTCCATACGGTGGGGCGCGGTCATCTCGGGGGCGTATTCCCCCAGCGTCAGCGGCGCGACCTCCGCCTCCGGCTCCTGCCCCCGGGCGATGGCCACCAGGGACTCTATCATGATTTGCAGGTCCTCCGCCAGACGCTCCTTGGGCGTGAAGGGGTAGACCTTATGGGTCCGGGCCACCGCACCGGCGGCCATGGCGCTCCAGTCGCTCTCGGTGATCTCCAGCCCGGCGAAGGGCTCCAGCCGGTCCATGAAGCAGGAGAGCAGGATGGCCCAGCTCAGGTTCAGGGGCACCAGCTTGCTGCCGTTGAGCAGCAGCAGAAAGGGCGCGTTTTCCGCGTCCTCACGGGGTGGGATCATGTGGATACGCACCACGCCCCGGCCCTTGGGGTCCAGGGTGATGTGCCGCACACAGTTCAGGTGCTGCCGCCGGTAGCGGCGCTCCAACATAGTAGACACAGGCAGTCCTCCTTTATGAAGGCGATGTGGGGATAGCTATGTGCAGTATACCACAGCGCGGGGCAAAGCGCAACAGGACGCACAGTGAGGCAGCGCGTTGGCAGGGCGCAGCAAAAATAAAGCCACCCCTGCGGGTGGCTTATTTTGGTGGACCTGAAGGGATTTCCCCCGCAAGGGGGGATAAACTTCGACTCCCGCAGGCCCACGGCAAAAATAAATCCACCCTTGCGGGTGGTTTATTTTTGGTGGACCTGAAGGGATTCGAACCCTCGACCTCTCGGATGCGAACCGAACGCTCTGCCGCATGGCGCACTTTTAGCCGCCGAAATTATAGCAGAACAAAATCGAAAAAAGCATATAAAAATATGACCACCGCGAAAAATGGTGTGTATTCTTGGGCCGAGAAAGCACTTCCCTCCTGCAAGCGCAGGGCGGAAGTGCTTTCTTCATGCGACGATATAAAAATCATGTGGCGTAGCACGGGCGCATACCGCGTGAGATACGTGACAAGACCAGCTTTTCCTGTATGAGAGCCCACGGCTTATAAATAAGCTTCTATTTGCAATTTAAAAAAGAATGAAGTATAATTAAAAATAGTCGATTAGTTAATCGTATGCATAATGCAAAAAGAGTAAATTTCTATTGTTGGCTATTTTTATAAAAGAGAAAGGGGAGGGACATATGCCCAAGAGATATGATAATTTTATTGAGTATTTAAATAATACCATAAAAATCCCCCCAACTTCCAAATATTGCGCCATAGATTTGTTTGCAGGCTGTGGCGGACTGTCTTTAGGATTTGAAGCTGCGGGGATAAAAACCGTAGGATATGAAATGGTTGAAGATTGTTGTGACACCTACAGAAAGAATCTTCGTTCTGAGTGTCATCAAGAGATAATTACAAAAGATACTGAATTTCCTAGAGCGAGTGTTCTTATAGGGGGGCCTCCCTGTCAACCCTTTAGCAGGCGAGGGAAGCGGAAAGGACAAATTGATGATAGAAATGGCTTTCCGGCTTTTATCGAAGCGGTAAAAAAAGTTCAACCCGATTTATGGATGTGTGAAAATGTTAAGGGGCTACCTGAACAAAGTACTTCGTATTTTCAGTCGATAATTGACCAATGCAAGAAATTGGGGTACATAGTCGAACATAGAACTTTTCAACTTGTAAAATTCGATGTTCCTCAAAGTAGAGAAAGAATGGTTATTGTCGGGCATCACGGCGGGTTTAAGTTTCCGAAGCCGAATGACTATGTTATAAGCGCTGGAGAAGCATTGGGCGCATTAGCTACAGATATACCTGATAATGCTATTTTTTTGACTCCTGCGATGGACGAGTATATCGCAAAATATGAGGCAGCATCCAAATGTAGGACTCCAAGAGATTTGCACATGGATCGCCCTGCGCGCACTTTGACTTGTCGTAATCTTGCTGGCGCAACTAGCGATATGCACAGGATCAAGTTGTCGGACGGGCGGCGTCGAAGGATTACAGTGCGAGAAGCTGCACGGCTACAAGGATTTCCGGATTGGTTTGAATTTTGTGGTTCTGAAGAAAGTCAATACACACAAATCGGAAATGCTGTTCCTCCTATATTTGCATATAAAATGGCGCTGGCAGTCGTTGATTATTTAGAAGGGAGACACCAAAAAGGGATGGACCGATATAATTTGCCCGAGCTTATAACAAGAAAGCAAAAAGGAAAAAAATCTTTTCAAGAAAAAGATCTTGCTGTCCAGACTTTGATAAGAGAGGCACTTTTTATTATTGATCAGCTTGGGATTCCTTTGGAAGGCTTAACTGGGCGAGATAAAGAGAAGTTAGCCATGGCATTGCTAGCCGCAGGCGATGTTAAGACCTCAAAAGAGTGGAGAAAAGTCAAATCGACAAACTCTGGTTATAGTATTACTACAAAGCAATGCGTAGAGTTTTACAATACATATCTTGAGGAAAATATGAGCAAGGGTTCCTATGACTATGTTCTCCGAGATGGTTTTAGTAAGTTGTTGATTGGTGGAATCGTAGAACGGTCAAAGCCAGAGTCTAATCTAAGCGATGCAACTCGTGGGTACAGAATTAGCACAGAGTACGCTCGGATTATCAGCAAATTCGGGCAGAAAGATTGGGAGAAACAGGTTGAAATTTTTAACAAGACCCACAAAACATATCGGGAAAGGCTGGCACAGACAAGAAATATCCCTATGATTAATGTAAAAATGCCGGATGGAAAAGAGTTCCAATTAAAAGATGGGGAACATAACTTGATACAGCAACAAGTTATTACTGAGTTCCTGCCCCGTTTCGGTTATGGAGCGACGTTGCTTTATTGTGGAGACTCAGACAACAAATATGGTGTCATAAATGAAAAAGAAAAGCTTGCAGAGCTTGGAATCAAAGATTTGTCACAAGGCAAGCTTCCTGACATTGTTGCGTATTCAGCGGAAAAAGATTGGATTTACTTGATTGAAGCCTATCATACTTCAAATCCAATTACGGCAGAGCGAAAATATGAACTTGAACAGATGATGGGAGAATGTGCAGATAAATGCATTTACATTACTGCGTTTGAGAGCAACGACGCATTTCGCAGCTGCAAGGAAGATCTTGCATGGGAGACTGAGGTTTGGATTGTCACTAATCCAGACCACATGATTCATAGAAACGGATTCAGATTCATAGGTCCTTATGGAAAGACTACTGAATAGTATTTAAATAAATCAGATGCACTTGACTTATGTAGTAGTCGAGTGCTTCTGATTTTGCATAAACGAGAGTAGCTGTTTTCTTCAACCGAAAGGAAAATTCAGAATAATCCAATTTCCAGATGGTTCTGAATGCCTGGTAGGTCTGAAGGGATTTACCCTTTCAGGGCATAAACCTCGAATCCCTAGGCCCACGACAAAAATAAAGCCACCTCTGCGGGGGGCTTATTTTTGGTGGACCTGAAGGGATTTCCCCCGCAAGGGGGGATAAACTTCGACTCCCGCAGGCCCACGGCAAAAATAAATCCACCCTTGCGGGTGGTTTATTTTTGGCAAATGACCCTAATTGTGATACAAATGAACCCCCTTTGGGCGTCAGGGGGTTCACTTTACGCCAAGGGGGTTCACCGATTCCTGAGGCCGGTGTTCTCCGAGCCGCGCACTTCCTCGTGATAAAAGTAATCCACGATGACCGGATGCCCCGGCTCTGCCCGGCCGTAGGGGAGTTCGTTGTCCACAAAGGGACAATCATATTCTCTCGCAAGGCGCTCTGCCCGCTCCTCCAACTCCCGGAAATAGCCCCTGTCTCCTCTGGTATAGATGGCGTTGTACAGCGGCATGAGGTCAGGGTATTTCTCCTGAATATAGGCCAGGATGTCTTTTTTGAAGCCGCCCCGCAAATTCAGATTTTCCAGCCACACCAGGTCGCACTGGCCTTTCACCCGGTGGAAGATGGCCTCGAAATCCGTGATACCGGGAAAAACCGGAGCGATAAAGCACACGGTGCGGATGCCTGCATCATAGACCTGCTTCATGGCGTCCAACCGCCGCTGGATGCTGACGGCATTGTCCATGTCATTTTTGAAACCCTCATCCAGCGTGTTAATCGACCAGGAAACAGTGACTTTTCCCATCTCTTTCAGCAAGTCGATGTCCCGCACCACCAAGTCGGATTTGGTACAGATCAGAATCTCCGCGCCGCTGCCTTTCAGCTGCTCCAACAGCCTGCGGGTATTGCCGAACTGCTCCTCCTGAGGCAGGTATCCGTCTGTCACCGAGCCGATGACTACACGCTGCCCGGCATACTTCCGGGGATTTTTAATGGCAGGCCAGTGTTTCACATCCAGAAAGGTGCCCCATGGTTCGGTATGCCCGGTAAATCGCTTCATAAACGAGGCGTAGCAGTACTTACAGCCGTGGGTGCAGCCTACATAGGGGTTCACCGAATAGCCGCCCACTGGAAGGGTGGATTTGGTCATGATGTTTTTCGTTTCCACATCCCGGATCAGGACACCGCTTTCCACTATTTCCGCCATGCTTTCTGTTCCTCCAATACCCGGCAGAAGGCCGGGGGCAGCTCTTGTGTCATGCTTTCCTCGCCAATGATAGGAAGCAGATCTTCCTTCATGAACACAGGAGTACCAAGTGCGTGAGCCTGATGAGTCAAATTCCACACCCACTCCGGTTTGGAGACGGCCTTGCCCTTCCTGCGTCCAGTCTCAGTACCAATGACGATCCATTCGATGCCAGTGAGGTCTACTGTACCGATGTTGTCAAACATGGGTTCAAAGGTCACATGGTAATGCCCGCCGCAGATGTGCTCCCGTAAAGTCTGGATGCGGCCTTTCTCCCTGCTGGAAGTCACAGTCACGCCGAACCAGGCATTGTCTAATGGGGTGGAAAAGACGATGTCCTCCGGCCGCTTGGTCAAGAACAGATACTGGTGCTGTGGATTTTCAGCCATTTTGGAAAATACCTGTTCCCGCCACCCCGGCTTCCAATGGGCAAAATCGCTCATACCGGTGAGCAGAAAATTCTGAGGACGCTTCTTCTCCATCAGCCGCAACTTGCCCGGAAAGAACTCCGGCTTTTCAAAGTCCTCAATCATGTGGAACCTGCGGACATTGTTTCTGGCGTAGCAGTAGCTGCACCCGATGTTACAGCCGATCACGAGATTCATATTTTGAATACAATCCTTAATGCAGACAGCCACTGCTGACGCCTCCTTCCGGTTTTAAGAATCAGCCCTCTACCGCAGGTGCGACCTTTCCAAAGCCGTTCCAAGCATACAAGCCCTTCTTCTCCTCATCGCCCAGGAACTTATCTACCTGGCAGATGTGCAGGATATGGTCGCCAACCTCCACAGACTGCTGCAAGGTAGCCACCATCGCCAGCCGGGTGTCCGCCGGAATCTGGATGTCGCTGCCTTCCACTTCTTTCATTTCAATGTGGTTCGCTGCCACCTTGTTGACCTTTGCACCGGTAGAACCGCCGCAAGCCATTACCGCGCCAGCCAGACTCTCACCGGGAACCGTGACGATGACTTTTCCAGTCTCCCGCACACGCTTGCCGGTGTGGGACTGCTTTCCGGCGGCGAATCCCACCATCGGCGGGTTGAAAGAGAGATAGGAGACAAAGCAGATGGGGGCCAGGTTGGTGGTGCCATCTTCATTCAAAGAACAGATCAAAGTCAGCGGATTGGGGGAAGAATAGACAGTGGCCTCCATAATGTTCAGTTCTCTCATCGTGTTTCATCCTTTCAGAGTGATTTGGAGATTGACATATCCAGCTTCTTCTGGTACAATTATTATACTTGATTGTCATAATAAATCAAGTACGCAAATTGTTTGTACCTGGTATCAAAAACAATACCTGTCTAAAGTGGGGAATCAACAATGACTTACGAGGAATTCAAAGAAAAGGTAAGCGATGTCATTCTTACGGAGAGTGGCAATTGCCCTGTTATGCCGGTGGTGCAGATGCTGCAGGGTAAGTGGAAGCTCCAGATCCTCTATGAGCTGTGCATCAAGTCTCCCATGCGGTTTGGCGAACTCAAAAAGCTGCTCAAGCCCATCACCAATACGGCGCTAACCAATGCGCTCAAAGAATTGGAAAAGGATGAACTGGTGCAGCGCATTCAATATAATGAGATGCCGCTGCGGGTGGAGTATTCCCTCACAGAGAAAGGGCAGGACTTATTGCCAGTGTTTTATGCTATTTCACAGTGGGGGATGAAATACATTCCATAATAGTAAAGGGGACGGAAACCTTCCGCCCCCTTTTTTAATAAAATTGATTCTTATTCAAGCATCTCATGCCCCGTCTGGAATTTGAATGTAAGCCGCCCATCCCGGTGGACGGTGACAATGTCGATGACCGTGAGCCAAAGCCGGTCATCAAACTCCGTGAGGGACTCTCCGTACTCCGCCAGTTCGAACATAAAGCCGCCGATGTCCTCGGCCTTGGCTTCCCGCTGGGCCTTTGCCGCCTGGAGCTTCTCCAGCTTGGCCTTGGCGGTTTCGTACCGTTCTGCCAGGCCGTTGTACCGTTCCAGGTAAGTGGCCTGGTCCTGTGCCGTGGTGGAATTCTCTTCGATGCACCGCTTGGTCAGCTCGGCCACCACCTCCATTTCGGATAACAAGGCCGCAATCTCGCTGTCCAGGGAGCCGGTATCGGTTAGCGCCGCCTGCATGGTGCGGCACTCGTCCAGCAACCGATCTTTGTCCGCAACCAGCGCGTTAAACGCATCCAGGAACCGGGCTTTGATCTCCTCCTCGGTTAGGTGTGGAGTCTGGCACGTTTCCTCGCCGGTGAACTTGCTGTTGCACCGCCAGATAGTGCGCCGGTACTTGTCGGTGGAATGCCAGACCTTGGAGCCGAAGAATCCGCCGCAATCCCCGCAGACCAGCCGGGAGGAAAAGATACTGTTGCCGCTGTAGCTGCGTCCGATGGACTTCCGGCGCTCCAGTTCCCGCTGCACCAGCTTCCACTCGGCGGGGTCGATGATAGCTGGGTGGCTGTTCTCCACATAATACTGCGGCACCTCGCCCTCGTTTTTCTTCTGTTTCTTGGTGAGAAAATCCACCGTGAACGCCTTTTGCAGAAGGGCATCACCCTTATACTTTTCATTTTTCAGGATGCTCTCCACAGTGCTTGCCGCCCACTTTTTCTTGCCGGCGGGGGTAGGTATTCCTTCCCTGGTGAGAAGGCTTGCAATGGAGCAAGTGGTCTTGCCGCTGAGGAACAGGCTGTAAATCCAGCGGACGGTTTCGGCTTCCTCCGGCACGATTTCCGGCAAGCCATTCTCTCCTTTCCGGTAGCCCAGAAAGTGGCTGTACGGCAGGCTGACCTTTCCATCGGCGAAACGCTTTCTCTGGCCCCAGGTGACGTTCTCCGAAATGGAGCGGCTCTCCTCCTGCGCCAGAGAGGACATGATGGTGATCAGCAGTTCGCCCTTGCTGTCCAGGGTGTAGATATTTTCCTTTTCAAAATAGACCTCCACGCCCTTCTCCTTCAGCTTGCGGACGGTCACCAGGCTGTCTACGGTATTCCGGGCAAACCGGCTGACGGATTTCGTCACGATGAGGTCGATTTTCCCATCGAGCGCATCCCGCACCATCTGGTTGAAACCCTCGCGCTTTTTGGTGTTCACCGCTGAAATGCCTTCATCGGTGTAGACCCTTACGAACTCCCATTCCGGCTTGGACTGTATGAAGCGGGTGTAGTAGTCCACCTGGGCTTCGTAGCTGGTGAGCTGTTCCTCGCTGGAGGTGGAGACGCGGGCATAGGCCGCTACCCGCCGGCGCACCACAGCGTTACGCGCCAGGTGTGTGATGGGCTGAATGGTGGGCGGGATGACCGTTACGGCTCTTGCCATTTTTCACCCCTCCTTTGCGCCAGCGCCCGCTGCCGGGCGATTTCCTTCATCTCCGGCGTCCAGCTCTTGGCCCTGGATATGTGTTCCCAATGCCGCTCTGCCGTGGAGCCGTCTTTGAAATGGAACACCAGGGTCTTGTCCGGGAGGGCATCGATGCCTTTAACCCTTTCCAGGAAGACGTCCTCATCGAACTGTGCAAGGCCGAGCACCTGGGCGGCAAGGTCGTAAAGCATTTTCTCCGGGATCTGGGATGTGCCGCAGGAAGGCAGATCTGTCTGCACCACAGTTGGGCAGTTCCAGAAATGTCGCTTCCCGCCGGTGCATCTCTTATAGTTGCGACTGCACACCGCACAGGTAATCATGCTGGTAAAGGCCGACCGCCGGCGGGGCCGCTTGACCGGGCTGTTCTCCGTAATTTCGGCAAGAAGCTCCTGGGAGGCATCAAAGGTGGCCTGGTCGATAATGGCCTCATGGGTGCCCTCCGCATAGTATTGGGGCAGCTCGCCTCGGTTTGGGATTTCCTTCTTTTCCAGATGGTTGTTCCGATACTGCTTTTGTAGGAGCGCATTGCCCAGGTACTTCTCATTGGACAGCATCTCCCGAATTCGCATGGAGTTCCACTTTCCGCCCAGAACACCGGTGAAACCTCGCCGGTTCAGGTCAATGGCCAGACTGGTAAGGGATTCTCCCTCCAAAGCCCTGCGGAACACCTCCCGCACTACCGCCGCCTTTTCCGGGTCAACGGCCACGCAGCCTTTTTCAATTTTGTAACCGAACAGGAAGCGCAGGTTGACCAGCTCGCCGCGCTCGAAGCCCCGGCGAATCCGCCACTTCTGATTCTCGCTGGCGGAGCGGCTCTCTTCCTGCGCGTAGGAAGCCAGGATGGTCATCATCAGCTCTCCGTCTGCGCTCATGGTGTGGATGTTCTGCTCCTCGAAATAGACGTCAACCCCCAAGGCTTTCAGCTCCCGGACGGTTTCCAGCAGGGTCACCGTGTTCCGCGCAAAGCGGGAGATGGATTTCGTGATGACCATGTCGATGTTTCCGGCACGGCATTCAGCCAGCAGGCTTTGAAACCCGTCCCGGCTGTCCTTGGTGCCGGTAAACGCTTCATCGGCGTAGACCCCGCAGTAAAGCCAGCCAGTGTGCTTCTGAATCAGCGCGCTGTAGTAGCTCACCTGTGCGGACAAAGAATGCAGCATGGCATCCTTCCCAGAGGAAACTCTGGCATAGGCCGCGACCCGCTTCAGGCTGGGCCGCATGGGTGCAGGGAATGAAATTTGTTGAATGGTTCTTGCCATTCCGTCACCTCCTTGTCCAGTGCATATTACCTCTAAAAGGGCTTGTTATCCAGCGATTTCGGCGACTCAAAGCGGAATATACTACACGAAGATACCTCGTGCTTTTTGGCGATAATTGTATCAATTTTGCGGTAGTCATCCTCGCTGATGATGCCCTGGCGGAGCATATTCCTGGCAAGGCTCATGGCGGTCTGGTAGGCGGTCAGCCGCTGGTACAGTTCATCCATCGGCGCTCACCGCCTTCCTTCGAGCGGCAGCGAAACAGGCGCGAGAGCAGTACCGCCTTACCCTTGCCGGGCTTTGGAACAAATAACCGCAATGGGCGCAGGTGAAGGTGTGGAGGGTACGCTTTCCGCCCTTGTCGGGATGAGCGTTCCACCAGGAGATGCGGCACGAGTCCGAGCAGAACCGTTTTCGCTTGCGGTGGGGTGCCTGGACGATAGGCTTCCCGCATCTCTCGCAGACGTCTGGAATAGCGGCGGCATCCTCACCGATGGGATGGCGGCGGAGGTGGGTTTTCACGCTGTTGACTGGCAGACCCAGGGAAGCGGCGATTTTCTTATACCCCAGCCCTTCCTGCCTGAGTTTATGGATTCTGAGCTTTTCGGTTTCTGTCATATCAAGCCCCTTTCCGAGAGGCATAAGGCGCTTCTCACCTTACGGCCACGGAAAAGGGCAAATATGAGGATAACAAAAAAATAAAGGGGTGCAGCCACGAAAAACATGACTGCACCCCTTCGGTTGGGCGAATATTCAGTTGGGAATTTTCAGCTTCTGGCCGCTGTAAATGGTGTCGCTGTCAAGACCGTTGAGTGCCTTGATCTCTTTGTAACGGGTTCCGCTTCCCAGGTACTTTTCGGCGATGCCCCAGAGGGTATCGCCCTTGACCACGGTGTGGACGCGGTAGGTCACCGCCGTGCTTCCCGCCAGCGCCAGGTCAGTCACCCGCACCGGAGACATGATAGCGTTAGTGCCGCTCTCATTCTTGTTGATGACCGCACGGTCGCCGGAAACCTCATAAACATACCACTTCTGCTTCCGCACCCAGGCGGGGATGGTCTGGCCGCTGTAGTACTTCGTCCCGGTGATGGTCACCAGATCGCCGGTCTTGATTTTACCGCCGGGCTGCTCCGGCTCCACAGAGATGTCCGGTGCAGAGGCGCCCAGCTTAGCTTTGACCGCCGCACGGAAGGTGTCCATGTTCTTCCCGTGCTTCGGCCACCAGTGAAGAACATCCCCGTGGTTGGAGGCGATGCCCAGGTCATAGCCTTCGCAGTGGCAGATGATGTCCTGCTCTGTCAAGCCATAGAGTTCGCAGAGATACACGCAGAGATCCACCGCCTCGTTGTAGACCTTGTCCAGATAGGTGGCGTCTGTGAGACCGTCCTCGCAGATCTCGAAAGAAATGTGGGTATCGTTGCCGGAGCCGGCGCAGTGCCAACCACGGTAGTCCCACGGCAGGGTCTGATAGGTCGCCACCGTCCCATCGGCCAGTTTGCCAATGAAGGCGTGGACGCAGACCTCCCGGTCCATGGGCTGGTTCCAGTGGTTGTTGTACTGGTTCTTCCCCAGAAGACCGTCATCCGGTCCCACATAACGCTTGAGCCAGGGATTGTTGGCGCCGGTGGAGTGTACCATGATGCCTTTGGGAGTGATCCGGCGCCCCGCCCTGTAGCAGGCGTTGTTGGTGAAAATCAGCTTATGCAGATTCATTGTCGTTTCCTCCTTTGTCATGCAGTTGTTCCAGCACGTCCTTCAGCTTCTCCGGGATGGGAAGACCCAGGTGCCCGGCGTTCTCCAGGAAAGAGATGCCCTCATTGGACAGGTAGAAGAAGATCACCGCCGTGCGCAGGGCGCCGCCCTCTCCCAGCACATACACGTCCACCAGGTTGCCAATGCCCACCAGCACAAAGATGAGTACCTTCCGGCAGATACCCTTGAAGCCCACGGCGCTGGACAGCTTCTTGTCCGCAATGGCGCACATCACGCCGGTGACGTAGTCCACCAGCACGAAGGCGATCAGCGCGTAGAGAAAACCGTCCACACCGCCCAGGTACCACCCCAGGAAGCCGCCCAGGGCGGAAAAGGCAAGCTGGATGCCGACCCAGATCGATTTCATTGTCTCGTCCTCCTTTGATTTGAATATGGAAAAGACGCCCCCGCAGGAGCGCCTTTGTCCTCATGTCAGCCATTCCGGTTTCTCCGGGATGGTTTGTGTATTGGTACTGTCCAGCCATGCGCGGTACCAGGTTTGCAACTCCGAGAGCTGCTCCTCGGTGAGGTTGTCGTACCACAGCCGCCCCCGGTTGATGACGGGGAAGCACTCTGTCTGCCGCCGCTGGCGGTATGCGGTCTTCGCCGCCTCTGCCTGTTCCGCAGTGGCCTGCGCGTCATCGAAGACCAGGGCGCCGTCCTGCATCCGGTAGGCGGTGAAGCGCTCCTCAAAATGAGAGAGGTCAGCCGGTTCCGCCGCTTCCACAGCGTCCAGCAGTTCTCCCTCAATGGCGTAGCTAACCACATAGCCCTGTTCGTTCAGCAATACTTTCATAGGCGCCACCTCAGTTGACCCCGAACACACGGTTGATCTGTCCGTTGCCGTTGCCCATGGAGAGCGTCACCAGGGAGCCGGAATAGGACAGGTTAAAGGACTTGTAGTTGGACTCATCGGCAATCTGGAAGGAGACCACCGAGGTGGTCAGCAGGATACGCGGTACCACCAGGGACGTGCGGGACGCCGTGCTGCTGGGCCGGCCTATAATGATATAGAAGTTGTAGTTGCCGTAATTGAAGGTGATGCTGCCGCTGGTGAGCGTTCCATTGTAGAGGGACGTGGCGGCGATGCCCAGGTTGGTCCGGGCGGATGACGCATTGTTCGCCCCGGTGCCGCCGTAGGCAATCGCCAGGGCGTTGGTCAGCGAAATGGACGTCCAGGAATTGCGGTCGTAAGCGCGCTTGACCGCATAGGGCGTTGCCGCCAGCGATGCGCTGGTAGATGTCACGCTGCTGGAAAGCATCGTAATGCCGTACCGGGCGGTGGTGGCCGGGAGACAGTTGAGTGCAATCCACCAGGTGCCGTTATACACAAAATGCACTACCTGATTGGCTGTCCACATATTTGCGTTGACGTAGTAGCCGTTGGTGCCACAGATGGCAATCGCCCCGGTTCCGTTGACATTCATAGACGGAGAGGAAGCGGTGTTGGCATAGGTGAACTGTACCGCCAGCAGCGTCCCTTTCTCCAGCCTGAACTCATCGCAGGTGACCACCTTTGTCTGTGTGGCGGCGGCGGTTTCGCAGATGCCGAAGTAGGGCTTGTCGAAGGTGTAGTCGATGTCATCTGGGATCAGCGTCCCCTCAATGCGCGTGTCGCCCACCACATGAAGCGCCGCTTCCGGGCTTGGAGTATTGATGCCTACCATCTTCTTGCGCAGCGCCACCAGGGGCGTACCCTGAGAGACAACAAAATACAGATCCAGTGAAGTCAATGAATTGAGCTGGTCACGGATCTGCAGGTGAAAGTCATAGGACGATTCGGAATCAAGGTTGCACAGCTCCAGATTGGAAAAGGAAAAGCTGGAACCGGTGGCGGATACCGAGCCGAGGATGCTGGTGTATGCGTTATACGATGACGCACTGGTGAGCTTATAGCGGTACCGGGCATAGAGAAGGCTGTTCTTCTGCGTCCCATCCACCGTGATGGGCGAAATACTGCCGTTAAAGGCGAGCTGCATCTCGGTTTCGATGTCGTTGGTGCGGCGGAGAGAAACTGAACTCACCCTGGGTTTCGAGTACGGCACCACGGTGACGCTCTGGGTGACCGAGGCGGTGTATCCCCGCGAGTCGGTGACAGTCAAGGTAATATCCCGCGTGCCGGAGGTGCCGATGGTTCCCAGGGAGAGAGCGGCGCCGCTGGTATTGGATTTCGTCACCCCGCTGCACACCGCCGAATAGGAGACGATGGACGCCCCGTTCCTGGCGGTGGCGGTTCCGGGGGTGACCGTCAAACGGGAGTAATCCTGGATGAGCACCTGATTATTCCCCGTGATGGCGGTGGTGGTAGAATAACTGTCCGCGAAGGTGAAACCGGAAAGGGTCGGACCGGAATTTGATGCGGATGTACTGACGGTGCAGGTAGAGGTAGATGCGTTCCCAATCTGCGTACTTCCGCTCTTGGTGACCAGCTCGATGGTCGCCGTGAAGGATTTGACGCTGGCCATGGCGTTCAGAAGGGTTGTCCGCTCCGATGAGGTCAGCGTAATGGTGCGGTAGGCTGTACCAGATGTCCAGATGCGCCCCGCCAGGGACAGATAGGTCGTGGAACCGTTTTTGATGGTGATGTAATTGGTGTAGGCGGAGTTATACACGGTAACCCGCAGAGAAAGGCTGACAGTTGCGGCGTCCGCCGAAAAGCTGCCGCAGCTCAAGATCACCGCGCCGCCCAAGGTCTTGACGGTGATCGTACCCGATTCGCCGTAGACCTGGTTGCTTTTCTTCCTCGCCAGCGCCCGAACATAGTAGGTGGTGTTCGGCGAGAGGTTGGACAGCGTGATACTGGCTGAAGTACCTGCTGTAGAAGAGAAAAGGGTGCTGCTGCCTCCATTGTCCAGGCTGTAAAACCACTGATCCGCTGTTGCGGAGGATGCGGCGGAAATTCTGAAACCGTTTGCCGTGATATTGGAAACGGTACAGGATACCGTGGGAGGTGTTCGGTCGATGCTGTTCAGGGTCACGGTGGTGGAAGCCGTAATGGTTCCAACAGATACGCCGGAGTAGGTGCCGGAAAACCGCCAGGATGCGGACAGCGCCACCCCGGATTTCGTTCCGTCCGCGTTGTGGCTGACCCGCACGGTTTTGGTCTTCAGCAGCTTCTTTTTCCATCCGCCGGAGTAGTCATCAATGGCGGGCGCGGTATAGGTCTCGCTGACGCCGTTGATGGAAATCGTGGAGTCGCTTCGAGCGCCCACTTCGAGGGTATAGTAGGAAAGATACACTTTCAGAGTGACATCGGTATAGTTGCCGGTCACGCTCTGCACACCGCTCCACTCGCAGTACAGGCCGAAGCTGGAAACGGGATAATTCTGAAACGTGCCGCTGAGCGCCATTGCTCCACCTCCTTAGTCCAGAATCACGATGTTCAGCCCCTCGGACGCTGTGGCCATGGGGACGAACTTCGTCTTGCCCACCGTCAGTTCACCGTCCACGGTGGTTTTCTTTGTGATGGTCTCATCCTTGTTCAGGGAGAAAATCTTTTCCTCGTTGTAGTAGCCGGAAAACTCCGTGTTGTTGATGACCGTCCGCTGGGCGGAGTCCGCATTGGACACTTCGATGCCCCGGCGGTCGATCTTTACCTCGGCGGTGTAAATCTCATTGGGAGCCGGCGTCCATTTGTGAAGAGACGCCCCTTCCGTCAGCATGATGTCCGAAACGAACAGGCTGGCATCGCGGGAATAAATTTTGATGGTGATGACGCTGTCTTGCACGTCCGGGAGCAGAGCGGTGTATTCCGTCCACTCAAAGGAGTCTGAGGTGTTGAACAGGTCGATTTCCGTATCGCCGTTGATGACAGCCCGGACATAGGCGTTGTAGGTGGAGGTTTTCTTGGCCTTCACCGTCAGCCGGTAGGCCTGGCCCGGCACGATGCTGTCCACCACCTGGGTCAGCGTGCTGTAGGCTGCAAGCTGGAAGCAGGAGTTGGACACGGTGCTGTTCTTGGTTTCCGCGCCCTGTTGGGCGGTGATCGTCCCGGCATAGGTCCAGTCATCGGAAAGGCCGTTTAAGCCGGCGGAGTTGCGGACAAAGTTGATGCCGCCGCTGTACTGCTCCTGCATGGTGAGGGACAGCCCATCCACCGACTGCTGAAGCTGGGAAAGCTGACCTTCCACAATGCGGAGGTTTTCCTTTTCCTCGGTCAAATCCCCGGTTACGCCCTCCACCGACTCGGTGAGGTCGGCCACATAGCTGTTCAGCCCATCGATGGACTGCTGGAACTGGCTGACCCTGCCGCTGACCTCCTCCAGGGAGTCAGTGGTGGCGTAGGCGCTGAACATGACCTCGCCGCTCTCCAGATCCCACCAGGAGGAACCGTCCTGGGACTGGATCACCCCGGCCTTGATGATGTTGGCGATGAGGGAGCCGGAGGTGATGAAATCCGCCACGATCTGCCCATCGGCGGTGATGGCGGTTTCGTAGGGGCCGTTGTAGCCGCTGCCGGAGAAGCCAAGCCCCTCCACATTCCACCGCCAGACATTGACCGCGTCCTCGATGGATGGCTGGTCAAGGATCAGCAGCTCGTAAGGAAGGCCGGTCTCGCTGTCGGTGTGCAGCACCACATAGCCGCCCGTCTGGCCGGTGATGCGGTCGGTGGCGTTCTGGATGGCGGAGTTCATCAGCGCCGGGAAATGACCGGCCTTCTCCGCCGCTTCCTCCGCGCTGGCCTGTGCGTCCGAGACGTTGTTCAGAAGATTGGCCTTGCCGCTGCCCAGGGTGATGGACACATACTTCTCCGCCAGGGTATCGTAAACCGTGGTGATGACCTTAGCCTTGGCGGTGATGCCCAGGGCGGAATGCCGGATGGTCACGGTATCGCAGAGGGAAACCCGCTCAAGAACAGCGGCATACTCCGGCTGCTTCCAGAGTGGCTCGAAGGAAACGGTGAGCGCGGGAACCTCCACCCCAAGGGGGTTGTTCGCCAGATAGGTTTGCGCCTTGGCACGGAGTGCATCCTCGGTGATGGCTTCTTCCTCTCCAAAGCTGTCGGTGAAATCCCGGATGAGGGTCTTGCGCTGGCTCAGGGTGGTATCCGCAATGGGAAGCAGCACCTCGGTGAGAGTGACCACCGTTTCGCTTCCGTCCTCGGCGGAGATCACCGCATAGGGGAGCAGGTCGGTGTACACCTCGGTGATATCGCTGTCGTGCTCCAGCTCGGTGAGGTTTTTGCCGTACTCGATCACCACGCCGGTGTGCTGGCCGCGCCCCTGGTGGTGGATGACGTGGAAGTTGTCCCACTCATACTCACCGCCCCACAGATCCAGAAAGGAACCGGCCACGCCACCCAGGCAGGCTCGGACACTCTGGGGCTTGGCCACGGAGAAGGGCTTTGTCTCGGAATAGTCCGTCTGACAGGTGAAGTTGTGGGTGGTGGCAGTATTCTGGAAGACACGCTGCATAGCCAGAGAGGGCGAAATACTCTCGCTGGACCAGGTCAGCGCGGCGATATTTGAGAGGTCGTAGGAGAGGTGCTGGGCATACACCGTTACCACGCCATCGATAGGCGTGGTGATGCGGTAGATGCGGAAGGCCTGGTCGTCGGCGGTATCGTTGGGCTTGGCCTTGATGATCCGCTCGGAGGCCAACTCTTCGTAGTTCCTCCCTGTGACGGGGTATTGGAGTACCAGCTCGTAGGCGCCGTTTCGCTCTTCGGTCACCTCACAGGAGATACAGTCGGCCAGCACGCCAATGCCGTAGGTGGAGAAATCCACCGCGTTTGCTTTGAACAGAACCGGGATCATAGCGTCACCCACCTTGGCTGTACCACCAGGCTGGTCACCGTTCCCACCCAGGAGATGGTGTTGACGCCGGGCTGCAGCCTGGGAAATCCGTCCCCGCTGACCTTGTCGTTCATGGGGGTCGTGCCGGAGTAAAAGTTCATCTGCTCACTGTCGCAGACAATGCTCCCGTCCAGTCCGGTAAAGACCCAGCTCTTGTTCCAACCGCCGCCCTGGATGGTCAGGGTCACCGTCCCCTCCCCGGTGAGGGTGAGGATGGGCAGAGACTCAAAACTCTCCGGGTTGGTCACTGTGGAGCCGGACTGCGTGAGGGTGATGGCCTCGGCCCCCGCAACGCTATAGCGGAAGGGCTGGCAGGAGAAGCTGACAGTGAACACGCCAATGCGGTTGAGCTGGTCTTCAATATCCAGACTCCCGGAATACACCGCCTTCCGGGTGTAGAGGGTTTCGTAGCTGTCGGACAAGGTGTGGTAGGCGTTCTGCTCCCCATAGAGCCAAGCCTTGACCTTGGTGATCTTCTCCGCCAGTTCGGCGATGGACTTGGCGGGAAGAAACACGGAATAGGTCACTTGCACATTGGGGTAGCGACCATTGGGCAGGATAAGGTCGCCGTTTCTGCCGGGGATGGACTGAAAGGTCACATCATACTCCGGGGCGGAAAACACATTCTTGCTCTCAATGCGAAGCCCCATGTCCAGAGACGAAACTCCGTTATACACAAAATAGTTCATGCGAAGACCACCCCTTTCCGTTTGGCAAACTGGCCGGCAGTCACCATGATCTCGTTGGTGAGCTGCCGGATGTCCTCATTGGTATAGTTGTTGAAGGTGCCGATATTCAGCTGCAGGACGAAACCGCTTTTCCCAGCACCGGCAGAAGCGGCAGAGGACACGGCGCTTTCCACACTGCCTTTTACGGAGAAATCCGTGGGCAGCGCCGTAGTCATATCCTTGGCGAGGTCCTGCATGACCCCGTTGATGTCCTTGCTCATACCCTCGGCGGCTTTCACCGCCTGACCGCCGTTGTTCTCGATGGAACCGGCAAGGCCCTCCACCAGCATTTCGCCCACCCAGGCCATTTCTTTGGAGGGCGAGTTGATGCCGAAGAAGTTCAGAATGCCGTCCCAGATGCCGGAAATCCAGCCGGAGACTTTATCCCAGATCCACCCGGCCAGGGACTGGATGCCCTGCCACAGGCCGCGCACCAGGTTGGCGCCCACCTCGGCGATCTGAGAAACACCCTGGCCGAGGGCCGAAACGATCCCCGTGATGATCTGCGGAACTGCTTTCACAATCTCCACAATGATGGTCGGGAGATTCGCAATCAGAGAAACCAGCAGCTCCACACCGGCCTGGATGATTTGAGGGATACTGTTGATAAGAGCGTTTACGATGCCGGTGATAATCTGTGGGATCGCCGCCACAATGGTGGTAATGATCTGGGGCAGCGCCTGGATGAGCGATACCAGCAGGTCGATGCCAGCCTGGATAATCTGCGGGATGGAGTTTAATACGGCTGTGATGATCCCTTCTATGATTTGCGGAATGGCCGCGACAATGGCGGTGATGATGTCCGGCAGAGCTGCCACCAGCGAGGTCAGAAGCTGGATGCCCGTCTCGATGATCTGGGGGATGGCATCCAGCAGGAATGTCACGATACCGTTGATGATCTCCGGCAACGCCGCGATGAGCACCGGCAAGGCGTTGAGGATGCCCTGGGCCAGTCCCGTAACCAGCTGTAGAGCCGCATCCAGGATGAGGGGCAGGTTGGCGATAAGGGTCTGGCAAATCTGCACCACCATCTGCACAATGGTGGGCACCAGCTGGGGCAGTGCGGTAGCGATACCGGAAGCCAGGGTCGCCACCACCTGCATCGCCGCCTGTAAAAGCTGCGGGGCCAGCTCGGTCAGGCTGGTGACCAGCTGGAGAACAATGGACAGAGCAGCTGCGGCCAGTTGGGGCAGCGCGTTCACAATGCCGGTGACAAGGGTTGCGATGATATTCACTCCAGCTTCCAGCAGTACCGGAAGACTGGCGAGGATGGCTTCCCCGATGACCGGCACAATGGTGGAGAGCTTCTCCATGAGAACGCTCACCAGACCGGAGATGCCCTCGGCGAAAGTCTCGGCGGCTCCGGCGGTGCCGTTCAGCACGCCCTGCAGCCCCTCGCCCATGAGGGACACGAAGGGGATCATGGCAGTAAGAACATCCGCCGCCATGGTCTTCAGCGTGGTCATGATGGGTTCCGCAATGGCGCCCAGCTGGGCGTAGGCATCGGTAAGAAGTGCCTGGGCGCGCTGGGCTTCCATCACATCACCGTTGAGGGTTTTGTAGTTTTCCGCCGCTTCCTGGTACAGGCCGTTGAGGGTATCGGTGATGAGCGCGGCGCGTTCCTGCTCGGAACTGCAGCCATCCAGCGCCGACTGGAAGGCTTCCTCATTGACGCCGGCCCAGTTCAGCGCGTCCGCCAGCTGGCCGGTGATGGTGCCGGTCTTGGCGGTCTCATTGGCGGCTTCGGTCAAACCTTCGATGGGAAGGCTGTCTCCGAAGGTGGCCCACACGCCAGCGGCAATGTCCGTCCACTGCGCCAGCTCTTCCTCGGTGGAGCAGAGCTTGGCGAGGTGGTTGACCGCTTCCACACTGCGATCCTCTTCGCCCAGGATGGCATAGAAGCCGGTGTAGGCTTCACCGGCCTGTTCCGCCGTAAATCCGGCGGTGGTGAAGGCTGCGTCCAGCTTGGCCTGGTCCTCCCGGTATTCCCGTGTGGACTCCGCCAGGTCGAGGAAGCTCTTGGTCAGCCCGGCGAGGGCGGCGCCGGCGGCGGCAACAGCGGCACCCGCCGTGACCGCCAGGCCTTTGAGGACGGAGCCAACCTTCTCCAGCTTGCCGGAAGCCTTATCGGTCTTGTCGGCTGCGTCATCGATCTCATCACCGAACTTGTCCGTCTGCTGGGCGGCATCCCGCATCTCATCGCCCATGGAGTCGATGGTCCTCTGGTTCTGGTCAAGCTCCCGCTCCATGTTGTTCAGAGCGGCCTGGGCGTTGTTGAGCTGGATCTGCCACTGCTGGGTGCGCCGGTCGTTCTCCCCGAAAGAGGTGGAAGCGTTCTCCAGGGCCTTGCGCAGGGTCTCGATTTTCTTCTTCTGGGCATCGATCTCCTTACCCAGCACCTGGTTCCGTGCGGTGAGGGCTTCCACGGAATCATCGTTTTTGTCAAACTGGGACTGAACGACCTTCATTTCAGAGCCGAGGACTTTGAAGGAGTGGTTGATGTCCGCCAGCGCCTTCTTGAATTCCTTTTCGCCCTCCAGCCCGATTTTCAGGCCAAAGTTATCCGCCATCCGTGGTCACCTCCTTCAAAATGGCATAAAAAAGCCCGGATTTCTCCAGGCAAAAGAAAAGAGCCGATTGCTCGACTCTTTCTCAAGAATTATTATTATTGACTGACGCACAATTACAGGAATGGTTATACTCCTAAAACATAGAAACCGAGGCTCTGCTCATCCGCCTGTAACCATCTGCACAGGATTTGATACCCCGGCGGCTTTTCTTCCGCGAGTCGTTCTATGATTTCATTGGTTTGCTCTCTGGAATAGAAGTTAATTCCAAAAAGGTCCATGGGGCCGCGATCTCCGTTGTTATAGACGCCACCCGTGATGATATCTCCGTAGCTCTGGTAAAAAAGATCCATATCATCGCCGGAGATGTATAAAGAGTCATCTTTCCAGTGCTTTATCGCATCAATCGAAACGATTTCCCGGAGGGAAGTTCCTTCCGGTAATCTGCAGTATTGTATTTCAATGAAATCCGAACCACCAAACTCCCGACGTTCCGCTTGGGATTGGAATGAATGAAACAGCAACGAACTCACCTCGAAATATTACGGAGCTGGGCGTCAATATCCCGCCCGCCGTACATGACGCGGAGCACCGTGACGGTTTTTACCTGGTGGTCCGGGACGTAGAACACCAGGTAATTGTCCACCGGCATGACCCGGAGATTACGGCTGCGCCATGGCTCCCGGTCGTAGACCCGGAACCGCTCCGGCATCTCGTCCAGCTTGAGGATGTTCTCCTCCAAGCGATCCAGCTGACCGTTGGCGTTCTGCTCCGACTGCAGGTCTACTGCGATGTAGCGGTAGATTTCCCGCAGGTCGTGCTTTGCTTCCGGGGTCAGCGTCACCTCATAGCTCATACGCCCAGTTCTCCCCGCAGCTCGTCAAACGCCTGCTTTGCCGGAATGGTTTGCCCGGTCTTCATCTGGGCATAGCCCTTCTCCAGTTCCGTATCCAGCTGCTCGGCAGTCATGCGGCTGACGTCCAGCGGATGCTCCGGGAGCTTTACCTCGAAGGGCAAGCCCCGCTGGAGGATGACCTGCTTGTAGAACATGGTGATGGCATTGGACGCCGGGATGCCCAGGGCGCTGAGGATGGCTTCCGCCTGTTCCTTGACCTCCGGCTCAATGCGCGCATACAGATTTGCCGACTTTGCCATATCCAAGACTCCTTTCGGGATTTGTGTATTCTTTTTCGTCTCTATTATACTCTATTGTGCGGACAAAAGCAATACATTATTCAAATCCCGTAGGGAATCACATCGTCAATGGTCAGCTCCCGCTTGGGCTTCGCCAGACCGAGAAACTGCTTGTGGCACTCCCACAGATCCAGCAGCAAGCCAAAGGGCAGGAGCATGGTTTCCTCCGGGGTAAACCCCAGCTGGGCGGTACCGTAATAGAAAAGCCGGGTAAACAGCTCGGCGTCTGTTACCCGACTTCCACGTTTTTTGAGTCCGTCTCGCTTTCGATATTCCGCTTGGTGCCCTTGTACATGGCTTCCATGATGGCTTCCTTGTACCCCGCCAGCTCGAAGGGAGAGGTTAACAGCTCCACGGCATCCTGGGTCAGCGGTTCCTTTTTGTCCTCCGGGTGCTGGAGATTTTGGATCAGCACGCTCTGATTGGCCAGCAGGGTGATGAGCCAGATGATCTCATCAAGCGCCATTTCAAAGTTCTCGGACTTCATCAGCCTGTCGCCCAGGTTCTCCAGACCGCCGTAGCGTCCGGCGATCTCCTTGGTGGCGCGGGTGGTGAGCACCAGATCATACTCCTTGCCGCCGATGGTGATGGCGGCGCTTCGCTCCTTGCTCATGGGTCAGCCCTCCTTATGCGGTTTCCAACGTGCTGTAGTCCGGCTCATACACCTCTTCGTACCAGCCGGAGATGGTTGCGGGCAGCACGCCGGTATCGTCCTCGGAGACCTCCGCCTTCCAGGGGTGCTTACCCTGACCGTCCACCTTGTTGCGGCGGGTCACGGTGCCTTCAATGGAAGGGGTGGAAAATTCAATGCTCTCGCCCTTGGTGGTGAGGTTGGTGGCGGGAATGCCAAACTTTACCCGGTAGAGCCAGAAGTAGCGGTACTTGCCGTTGGCCTTTTTGGCGCGAAAGCCCACGGCCACAGGGGTGCCGCCGTCCTCACTGGTGGAAATCAGCACCTTGTTTCCGTCAATGGTGGCGCCGGTCAAATCCTGGGCAACGGTAACGCCGATGTCATCCACGCCCAGGGTCAGGGTGCCGCTCTGGAACTCCTTGACCACGGCGGCGGCGCCATCGTCCGCGTACAGCGTAGCTTCCGCCAGCTCCACCGAAAGCTCGGCGGTCATGGCCTTTGCCAGGGGCTGGGGGTCGCCGTAGGTTTCGTTGCCCGAAGCGTCCTCGGTGATTTTGGCATAGTACAGCTTGTCCAAGCCGATCGTAGCCATATCTCATTCCTCCATTTCACCGGCGAGCCGCCGGTGGCAATTCGCGCCCCAACAATTCAGGTTACGCAAACTTGCCGCCCGCGCCGCTGCGCCGTTCAAAATTTATAGTTGGTATAGTTTCGCCACGTCAATGGCGTAATGATGAAAGCCAGTATCATCTTCATGGGCGATATACCGGCGGTCGGTAATGCAAAAATCCGCACCCAGCAGGGCGCGGACCAGCGTGTCTTTGATGGCGGTGTAGCTGCCCTTCACGAATAGGGAAAGCCGCGCCTCCTGGGTGTCGTACCCTGGGAAATTGTCGGCGTGAAGCTCGAAGGTGTCCGCCATTGGCGTGATGACCAAATAAAGGTCAGGCGGTACGCCGGAAAAAACGCCGGTCTCCACCGGGATTGAACAGGCATCTGCCACCGTTTTCAGTTCAGATAGCAGACTCACAGCTTCTCCACCTCCTCTTCCAGCTTGCGGATCATGGCGCTGGTACAGGCCTTCCGGGACGAGGTCTGGGCGGGTTTGAGAAAGGGTTTCGCCGGCTGGCCGCTCTTGCCGTATTCGATGATATTGGCCAGCATAGCGTTGCTGCCGCCATCAGAGCGCGGCTCGGCAAAGCCGACCTTGATGTTGTGGTTTCCGTCCCGGTCCACCAACGGCGGGGTCAGGCCCAGGGAGCGTTCCAGCTCACCGGTGGAGCGGGAGTCATATTTCGTCCCGCTGCCGATAACGGAGGAGAGGTTGCTGCGCACCTTTGCCAGAACGACCTCGCCGCCGGCTTCCAGGACATGACCGGCGATCTCGTCCGTTTTGCTGCCCAAAAGGGACAGCTTGCGGAGGAACTCCTCTGGCATTTCCACTTTTACCTTAGCCACCGGGATTCACCACCTTTGCCATGACCTCCAGATACATTCCCCGGCCCTTCACATCTTCCACAGAGGTGATCTCGAAGCGGTCTCCATCGCAGAGGAGCGCCAGGTCAGTGGTGACGGATACACCGGGAATGATCCGGAAGCGGAAACGGTCAGTGGCTTCCGAAAAAGCCGCCATGTTTGCCCATCTCTTGCTCCCGTGCCTTCCTTCCCGGTATGCCCGGACGGAGGCCAGGGTGACCTCCTTTTCCGATTTGAAGCCCTCCGCATCCACGGAGACTTCTTTTTTCACCAGGTCAATAAAGGTGTTCATCTTTCCAAAGGACATACTCACACCTTCCATTCCCGGTCAAGCCGGAGAAGCAGATTCACGGTACTCCACACCTGTTGACCGGCCTGCACGTTATCTGCGAAAAAGCCACCCGTGCTGCCATCCCTGGACTCGTAGAAGTGGGATGACAGCATGATGACGGCTTGTTCAGTGGTGGGCGGCATGGGGTGCTCCTGGTAGTAGCCCGCCGCAATGTGCTGGTAGCTCTCCGCATAGGAGATGGCGGCGGTGATGAAGCGTTCCAGCAGCTTGTCATCGGCGTCATGCTCCAGAATGAGGTTTTCCTTGACCTTCTGCAAAAGCTCGTCCATCATCACCACCGCCTTTTCCTTAAGCAGACGCCTTCTGCGCCAGCACCTTGATGGCTTCCGACAGGATCAGCTTACCATCCACGCGCTGGGTAGCCATGAAGCCCACCTGGCCGGTGGTGGCGAACAGCTCGTTCAGACGCTTGAAAGAGCGGCCCTGACGGTCGGCGATCCAGTAGTAGCTGAAATCGCCGAAAGCGATGGTCTTGGCGCCGGCGGCGATAGCGGGTACATAGGAAGAGGTGTAGACCGGACGGTTCAGGATGGTATCGGGAGTCCCAGCCGTGAGGGAAGGCTGCCACAGGTACTGACCCTGGTTGTCCTTCAGCTTGCGGATGGCCTTGACCGTGGAGTCGTTCATTACCCAGACCGCCTTTCTGCGGTAGGGGGACTTCAGAGAATAGAACAGGTCGATCAGTTCATCAGCGGTAATGGCGGTGGAGCTGGCGGCGGTAACGCCGGTCTGGGCGCCGCCGGTGGCCGCAAAGATGCCGGTGGGCTTGCCGCTGCCATCGCCCACGAAGAAGGCTTCCTCCTCCTTGGCGCCGATGCGGCGGGCAAACTCGGTGGAGATATACGAAGGCAGGTCGAACACACTGTCGTTGAGTAGCTCATCGGACACCTTCAGGAAGGTACCCAGCTTGTAGGCGGACAGAGAGGTCTGGCCGAACACCTCATCGCTCTCGGTGAGGGCGTCCTCCTCATCCAACCAGGCAGCGGAGCCGTGGCTGGTCACAATGGGGATCTTGCGGTCGCCGCTGGAGGTCTGGATGACCTTGGCCAGGCGGCGGAACACATTTTCCTCCTCCAGAGCCTGCACCAGGGTACGCTCATACTCGTCCGGCACCAGGTAACCGCCCTCGCTGTCGGTGCCTTCCTGCAGGGCGTTGCGAATTTCGTAGGGGTTGCCCTGCAGACGCATGGCGTTCCAGAAGTTCCGCTTGTACTCATCGGAAGCGCGGCCCTTCTTCTCGGCCTGCTGGTCGCCGGCGGGCTTGCCGGTGATGGGCTGGCTGACCGGCTTGTTCAGCTCGGCGTCCAGAGCTTCGCGGCGCTCCATCCGGGCGATCTCCTTGCCCAGGTCGGAGATATCCTGCTCCATGCGGGAGTAGGTGGCGTCATCCTCGGCGGACAGGGTGCCCTTGTCGGTGCGGTGGGAGTCCAGGAAAGCCTTGGCGGCGTCCCAGGCCTTGGCGCGCTTCTCACGCAGTTCCAAAATAGTCATGGTAGTTTTCCTCCTTTAATGTTTCAAAAGATTGAGCCGCTCGTAGAGATCGTCTACGGAGCGGCCCTTGGGTTCCGCCTTGGGGGCGAGTCGGTTGGTTTTGCATTTCTCGGCGATCTTGTCCATGAGGGAATTGACCACCGCCGCCTTGGAATACAGCATGGTAACCGCCGGGGGTTCCATATCCTCGGTTTCGGCGGGGCGCTTCATCACCTCATCGGCGAAGCCCAGCTCCACCGCCTTTCCGGCGTCCATCCAGGTCTCGGCGTCCATGAGGTGGGACAGCTTGGCGCGGGATAGGCCGGTCTTGATCTCGTAGGCGTTGATGATGGAGTCCTTGACGCTGGAGAGCATCTCGATGGCCTTCTGCATCTCGCCGGTGTCGCCCATAGCCACGGTCATGGGGTTGTGGATCATGAGCATGGACACCGGGGACATGAGGACCCTGGTACCCGCCATGGCGATGACGGATGCGGCGGACGCCGCGATGCCATCGATCTTCACGGTCACATCATGGGGGTAGTCCATCAGCATATTGTAGATTTGAGCCGCCGCCACACAGTCGCCGCCGGGAGAATTGATCCAGACGGTGATGTTCCCGTCCCCGGCCATCAGCTCCTCTTTGAAAAGCTGGGGCGTGACGTCATCGTCAAACCAGCTTTCCTCGGCGATGGTGCCGTTCAGATACAGCGTCCGTTCCGCCGGAGCCGTCTCCGTCTGGGCTTGATTCTTCCACTTCCAAAACTTCTTCATCGGCATTTTCCTCCTTTCCGTCATCGTTGGATTCGGTATCTGCAAAAGCCCCCGCGTCCTTGAGCGGGAGCATATTGCCGTTGATTAGGTACAGGTCGCCGCCATCCTCGGCGGGAATGCGGTCGAGGTTCTCCAGTTCCCGGATGTCGTTGGCGGACATCCAGCCGTTCTGCCGACCAATGGCGTACCCGTTCATGCGGCTCTGATAGTCGCCGCGAAGCAGACCCTCCAGATTGAACTTTACAAAATACTGCGATTTCTCGTCCGGCAGGAGGAGCGACCGGTGAATGGTCTGCTCCCAGCGGATCACCCAGGGGTCCAGCGTGTATTTCACGAACTCCAGAGACTGCTGCTCGATATTAGAAAAGCTCGACTTTTCCAGGTCGCCCACCATGTGGGGCGGCACTCGGAAAATTCGAGCGATCTCATTGACTTGGAATTTTCGCGTCTCCAAAAACTGCGCCTGCTCCGGCGAGATGCCAATGGGCGTGTACTTCATGCCCTCCTCCAGCACGGCGATCTTGTTGCTGTTGCCGCTGCCGCCGAAGGTGGACTGCCAGCTCTCCCGCACCCGCTGGGGGTCTTTGATGGTGCCGGGATGTTCCAGCACACCGCCGGGAGCCGCGCCGTTGGCGAAGAACTTGGCCCCGTACTCCTCACAGGCAATCGCCATGCCGATGGCGTTCTTGGCCATGGCAATGGGGCTGTAGCCCACCAGCCCGTCAAAACCCAGACCGGGGATGTGCAGCACATCCGAAGGCGGCAGGTTGACGGTGACGCCCTTCATGGTGGGAGCGTCCTCGGTGCTGGTGGTGTATTGGTAGTAGAGCCGGCCCTTGGTGTCCCTGTCCACCACCATGCGGTTTGGCATCAGCGGATAGAGGGCGATGACCTCGCCCTTGCCGTTGCGGATGATCTGGGCATAGGCGTTCCCCCATAGGAGCAGATGGGTCATAAGGGTTTCCCGAAACACAAAGGAACTCATCTCAGGGTTCGGCTCATCGTGGAGCAGATGGTACAGCGGATGATCCAGCGCCTTCTCCTTGCCGCCATCCTCTTTATAGCGGTAGAGGTGCAGCGGCAGACCCGCCACCGCTTCCGCCAGGATGCGGACGCAGGAGTACACGGCGGTCATCTGCATGGCGGAACGCTCGTTGACGTTCTTGCCGGCGGTGGAGCCACCAAAGAAGAAGCTGTACCCGCTGCCGGATGTCCGGTTCTGGGGCTTGTCGCGGGATTTGAACAAGCCGGAAAAGATACCCATAGGCTCGACCTCACTTTCTTTTTTGTTTTTGGATATCCAAATACTTGACAGAACCAGGAGAAAGGTGTATTCTTTGATTACAGTCTTTCTGGATATCCATTAAATCGAAGGAGATGATAAAATGCTTGGTAGGCCTAAAAAGGAAGACAGCCGCGAAAAGCAATACCGTGTCCGTCTCAATGATAAAGAGGATGAAATGCTGGCTTTTGCCAGCAATGCGACTGGCGTTCCCAAGTCTGAAATCTTTAGAAAAGCTCTGCAGGAGTACTGTGAAAAGGTAAAACTCCAGCAGGCAGCAGAAGAAATTGGGGATGACACATCATGGGAAGATGACCGCATTAGTCTACAGCGTGCTGTTGAATGCCCCTATTGCAAAGCAAAAAATCGCATCGACCTGGAAGATGAAGGGACTGTTTCTACTTCCGAACGGCAGATGGGCGATGAGGTGGTTTACGAATTTGAGAATGTGGAGTGTCAGTGCCATAGCTGCGGACGATCCTTCACGGTGTCTGGATATATTAGTGAGTACCCCATTGGGGCATTCAACGCTGAGAGTCTCCAGGTGACATCCATTGAACCTTTGCCAGATGAAACAACTCATGCTGTTGTTTGTCGCGACTGCGGTGCAGTGCTTGAGCCGGGTACAAAACAGAAGCTCTGCCCCGATTGCCGCGAAAAACGCAAAGCCAAGTGGATGGAACGCCTAAAGGCTGGAGCAAAGATTGTTGGCATTATCGGTGTAGCGGTGGGTGCTGCATACTTGGCTACAAAGGGAACCGGCGACTCTGATGAATCAACAGATGACTTTGAGCCGGAATCCCTGGGTGATGACTCTGGTCGTAAATTCAAACTCCTTATGAAATACCCCGATGGTACCGAGGAGGAAGAGGATGAACTCTTTGATTCCGAAGAGGAGGCAAAAGAGTATGGGGACTACATGATCTCCTGTTCAAGAGAAGGTGCGGAGACACTTTATATGTCTAACCCAGGCGACAACCCTTTGGAGGATTATGAAGACCCCGATTATGAAGTAATCGAAACGGAGTGATCAGCAATGTTGGTGCTTTGTATCAACTACGCCTGTGACTGGGTTCAAATAACGAACATGGGACGCCGGTATACCTGCCCAATGAAGGAAATCAATGGTGAACGGTACTTCCGTTTTAAGAACCAGTGGCATCGAGTACGGGATTACACCTCAGAACTGACATCAGAATTTCGCTGACAGGCAATTTATAAAAACAGCAGCCCTCTGCTGTCATAGACCGACTCGCTGGTGTCGTTGCCGCATCGGATGGCCCGATCAAGGGCCATGATGGTGGCAACGGCGCCATCGATTTTTTCTGTGGACTTTTCCTTGTCTGGCTTGATGTTCCCCGCCGGGTCGGTGCGGATGTAGATGTTGTCCATCATCCAGCGCAGGACAGGGTGACCGCCATGGGCGATGCGTTCCTCCAGCACCAGCTTCATCAGCTCTTTGGTGGGCGGCGACATATCCTTAAAGCCCTGCCCAAAGGGGACTACCGTAAAGCCCATGCCCTCCAGGTTCTGCACCATCTGCACAGCGCCCCAGCGGTCAAAGGCAATCTCCCGGATGTTGAACCGTTCTCCCAACCGCTCGATGAACTTTTCGATGTAGCCGTAGTGAACCACATTTCCCTCTGTGGTCTGGAGGTAACCCTGCCGCTCCCAGACGTCATAAGGCACATGGTCGCGGCGGACGCGCAGGTCGATGTTGTCCTCCGGTATCCAGAAGTAAGGCAGTACGGTGTATTTGTCCTCTTCGTCCAGCGGCGGGAAGACCAGTACAAAGGCGGTAATATCCGTGGTGCTGGACAGATCCAGACCACCGTAACAGACCCGGCCTTCCAGATCATCCTCAGAGGTAGCGAAGGCGCAGCGATCCCATTTCTCCATGGGCATCCAGCGCACCGCCTGTTTGACCCACTGGTTTAGCCGGAGCTGGCGGAAGCTGTTTTCCTCGGCGGGGTTCTGCTTGGCGGACTCACAGGCCGCTTTGACCTTGTCGATGCCCACCGTGATGCCGAGAGAGGGGTTGGCCTTCTTCCACACCTTGGGGTCTGTCCAGTCATCCTCCTCATCGGCGCCGTAGATAACCGGATAGAAGGTTGGGTCGATCTTCCGGCCTTCCAGGATGTCCTTGGCCTTTTGGTGTGTCTCGTAGCAGATCGAGCGGGTATCCGTCCCCGCCGTGGTGATCAGGAAGTAGAGGGGCTGCATCCGGGCATCCCCGGAGCCCTTCGTCATGACGTCAAAGAGCTTTCGGTTGGGCTGGGTATGCAGCTCGTCAAAAACCACACCATGGATGTTGAAGCCGTGCTTGGAGTAGGCCTCCGCCGAGAGCACTTGGTAGAAGCTGTTGGTGGGATGGTAGACGATGCGCTTCTGAGAAGCGAGGATCTTGACCCGCTTGGAGAGCGCCGGACACATCTTCACCATATCCGCCGCCACCTCGAAAACGATAGAAGCTTGCTGACGGTCGGCGGCGCAGCCATACACCTCGGCGCGCTCCTCACCATCCCCGCAGGTGAGCAGAAGGGCCACCGCAGCGGCCAGCTCCGATTTACCCATTTTCTTGGGGATTTCGATGTAGGCGGTGTTGAACTGCCGATAGCCGTTCTCTTTGACCACGCCGAACAGGTCGCGGATAATGCGTTCCTGCCAGTCAATCAGCTCGAAGGGCTTTCCCGCCCAGGTGCCTTTGGTGTGGCAGAGACATTGGATGAAGCTGACGGCATAGTCCGCCAGGGCTTTGTCGTAGTGGGACCCCTTGGCCATGAAGGGCGTTGGGGTGTATTTCTTGAGCTTTCTGATGTCCGTCACCTCCGTAAAATGAGCATAAAAAAACAGCCCTGCGCGGCTGTAACGAGGAACAGAGCCTTCCGGCTCCATCCCTGTGTATTGCGTGATGATCTTATTGTGAAATCATCCCTTGAGGACATCGACCAGCCAGCCTGCCGTGGGGTGGGCTTCACCGGTCTGCTTGTTGATCACCTGGTCTTCGGTGTCGATGTAGTGGAGGGCCTTGCCGACCTTGACGAAAATGCAGTCCTCATAACCGGGGAGGTTGCTGCGGTAGATGCGGGCCACCCGGCTTTCGCCATCGTAGGACTTGCCGTCCCAGCCATTGAAGGTGAACTCGATGCGCTCCTTGGTGTGGGTGAACAGTTCCTCAAAGGTGCGGCGGCTGATAGCAATGCGGTCAATCAGTTCAAAGTTCTCTCGAATCTGCCATGCTTTCATCATTTTGAATTCCTCCTGAAAAGTGGTGTTTTCCCTTTCGGTGTGTACATATTCGCTCTAAAAGCGAATAATAGCAAGTCATTTCGGAGGAATATACTACACAAACATGGCGCTTGGATATTGTGTGTTTTACAGCTTCATTCCGACCGCTGGTAGCGGTGGATGACCTGGATGATGGCGTCCTGTTCAGCCTGGGCCACGCCGATGCTGTCCAGAGCTTCCCGTGTGCCGCAGTCCGGGCAGATAAGGGTCTCGTTGTCCAGCCGGGAAAGCGCCGGCGGCTCATGGTAGGCCTTTCCGCAGCGGGGGCAGACCGACAGGCGGGTGACGTTATCTTCTTTCATTGGGCTTCATCCTTTCTCGGCTGTAGCGGTGGGCTTCCAGGAGCTTGTCAATAGGAAACCCGAAGAATCGGTACCCCTGGCCGCAGGTGCTCAGATAACTGCTGGTTGGGATGCCATAGGGCCGCTCCTCGCGCATGATATACACGAAGGCTCTCCGGCGCCGGAGCTTGCCGGTGCGGATGCCCTTGACGTCCAGCACCAGCTCTTTCTTGTAGTAGAAGCTGGGGAAACCCTCATAGCGGTCCAATGCCAGCTCATCCTGACCGGTGACCTCCCAGACCGCAACGGGGACTGTGCATCCCACCTCCGGCTCGATTGTGAGGTAGGAGCCGGTCTTGCTTCCCTTGAACAGGAGCCGGTAGTCCTTCAGTTCCGAAGTGCCGATGATTCTCGCCCCTGGGCAGCGCCAGCGCATTTGCCGGACATTGAGATTGCTTCCGTAGGCAACGTAGTAGCGTTTCATTTTCTTGACCTTCCTTTCCGGGGCGCATACCCCTTCTACCACCGAAAGCCCGCGTCAGCGGGTTCGGGGGCCTCTGGGCGGCGTCCTTCAAGCGGCGGCTCTGCCGTTGCGGAAGGCCGCGTCACCGGAAAGGCGGCGGGTCAGGATGTCCCGTGCGGTTCCAAATTCCTCGCCGATGAAGCCCAGGCGGAGGAGCCAGGTGCGCATGGCGTATTTGGGGTTCTCGTTCTGCTGGGGCTTGGGGCTGGCGGTGCGCACCATCTTGGCCATCTGGCTGAGCGCCAAGCAAAGCTGGATGTAGCTCTTCAGCTGGCCGGCGTGAAGACCGTTGCGCTTTCCGCCCGCTGGGGCATCGAATTGGAAAAGCCGGAACTCGACCGTACCCTTGGTGAATGTGGCGTGGAGATTGAGCATATGGTAGCGGCTGTCATTGTAATGCTGGCTTCTGCCGTAGTTGGCGCCCTGGCTCCCGTACCAGATGTCGGCAAGGTCGGTCATGGTGGTGGGCTTCCTGCGGTTGAGCTGTTCCAGGAAGCGGGGGTCAACCGTGCGGCAGTATCGGCTCATGCGGTAATGGTCGAGGTTGAGGGCTTCGGCCAGCAGGCTCTCGTGGCTGGCCATGATGTTGGCCAGGTTGCGCAGGGTCTGCGGGGTGTGACCCTTGGCGCCGATGTGGATGTGGACTCCGCAGCCCCTGGTGGAGTCGCTCTTGGCGCCCGCCCTGCGAAGCCGCCGAATCAGCTCCTGCAGGGTTTCCATGTCGGCGTAGGTCAGGATTGGGGTGACAAGCTCGCATTTTTCGCTGTCCGGCCCGGAAATGGAAACGTCCTTCTGGAATTTCCACTCGCGCCCCTGGCTGTCCCATGCGCTCCAGGTGCTGTACCCGTTGCGGTGGGCGGTGCTCTCGTAACGTCCGGTGCCAAAGAACTCGGCGGCAACCTTTGCCGCCCGGCTGCGCTCGATGTTGTTCATCTCGACCTCGACCCCAATGGTCTGCTTCTTCATTTCCTCGATCTGGGTTCTCGTTTTCTCGTTCATGGTTCTGCCTCCTGGTTGGTGGTGTTTTCCCTTTCGGTAGTGTCATATTACCTCTGAAGGCACACTATATCCAGGACTATCTGAGCCATAAACTACACGATCTTGTGGTTTGAAAACTGTGCATCTTACAGCGCCCTATCCCTTAACCTTGCGGCAGACATCCTCGCCAAAGGCTACGTTCAGGCCGCTGCCGTTATCCCAGGCTACCAGGATGCTTCCCACATCGTCCACGCCCAGCACCGTACCCTTCGTCCCAACCGGAGGGGCTTGGGGATCGTCCATTCGGATAAGCTCCACTCGCGTTCCCGCAGGGTAACGCATACGGAGAAGCGTCAGCGTTTCCTTACTCGGAAGCCGCATCGTCCGCCACCTCCTTTTGGGGAACCGACTTAAACGCAGAGCTGCCGGTCAGGTTTCGCAGGAGGATTTTGCGCTCCTGTTTGAACTCCGGCCCGATGAAACCCAGCCGGAGGAGGAAACAGCGGAAGGCGTACTTGTCGTTCCCGGTGTCCCGCTCCTTGGCGGTAACGCGCTTCTGATTTCTGGCCATCTCGCAAAGGGCGCAGATGAAATGGTCATAGGCCTTGACCTCCTCTGGCGTGGGCATCCCGGTAAACCAGGGGAAGGAGACCTTTGTATCGCCGATCTCCACGGGCAGTTCGTCCACCCCCAGGGCCTTGCGGATGAGATTTCCCTTCGATGCGATGATGTCCTTTAAGTTCTGCAGCGTTGTTTCGGTGAAAAGGCTGGCTGGCATGGAAATGCACAGCCCGTCCACTTCGGCGGGGGCTGACTCCACGGGTTCGGATGCTTCGACCGCTTGCGGCTCGGCTTTAAAGCCCTGGCTGTCCAGCGTTTCGATGAGGTTTTCGATTTCTTCGCTGTCAGCCCGGTCATCAAAGGTGACGCCGCCGTTGCGGTCAATGGTGAAGTAGTCCACCTGGTAGGCAAAGCTGGGTGCGCCCAGGTACTTGGCGGGAGCGCCGATGATTTCGCTGATGGTGGCGACCAGCCGCTTTCTGTCGCTTCCGGTCAGGTTGTAACGCAGGGTCATTTCTGATTCCTCCTTGATTTTTGGTAGTCACATATTCGCTCTGCAGCCCCCAAATATCAAGTCAAATAGAGACCTGGGATTGTAGAATTACGCGGTGGATAATTGTGTACTGAACACAATGCCGGACAGGACAAACCAGACGCAGGGCAGAGCCACGCCGTTGCCCCACATCTTATACTCCGCCGCGTCAGAGTGCGGGTTTCGCAGCCACTTGATAATTTGCCGCTCCGTCTTGGGCTTCACGCTGGGATTACAGATTCGCCGGTGTGTCTCCCAGACCTCCGTCCAGAATGCGACATCCTCTACGGTCGGCTCCGGTGTATCCAGGCCGAAGCACCACCAGTCCGGGAAACCCTGTAAGCGGGCGCACTCGGTGGGGGTTAGCCGCCGCACGGTATAACCGCTGTTCACGGCGGTGGGGTCTTTATAGTCCCGTGCCATCAATGTAGGGGCAGTCTCTTTTTCGACCTGCGCATAGTTTCCGGTGGCCATGGCATAGACCACAGCAATTCCGCCCTGATTGCACCCTGGGTTGCCGCCTCCGGTGTCGAGAGTGCGGGATGTCTGAGCCTTGTAGATCCCGGCATGGGGATTATCCGACAGCATGGCTTTGGACTGGTCGGAGCTGATGCCGAAAGGTACCGGCTCGAAGAGCGTCTGGTCATTGTTGCAGGAGAGCGTGGCGGAGCGGTCTTCCTGGATGAGCGGCCCTTTGCCGCCGCCCTCGCACCCGGAGCGGATCTTCAGCACCAGCGGCACATTCATGCCGCCCGTCCCCATGCGGGAGGTCAGCGTCTGGACGGTACCGTCATCGGCAATCTTGATGCGGCTGTCGATGGGGTGGCTTTCTAATGCAATCGCGGCGGGAACCACTCCTGCCCGAAGGGTGGGAGCACGCTCCTGTTCGAAACCGATGCCCCGGCTGTCCGCCGAATGCTCGGTGCAGAAGCCGGCGGCATCCAGCACACAGGGCGGGTGTCCATGGTTTTCCGCCCGGAGGGTGGCGGCGACTTCGCTGGACACATCCATGCAGGAGCCGCCCTGATCGTTCAGGCAGACGCCTGCCGCTCCAGCGCCAACCGCAGAATTTCCGGCAGCTCTTTGCCACGCACGGAAGCCCTCCGCAGAATACCCTGACAGGCCTTCGGACTCAAATAGTACTTGTCCGGCACCCCAGCCTGCAAAATCCGCGACAAGGTAGATGCGGCGTCTTCGCTGGGGGACTCCCCAGTATTGCGCGTCAAGAGTGCGGTACGCAACGCTCCATTCCTCTCCCAGGTATAGGTCGGCGTAGGGCCAGAGGTTTTTCTCAGGCATAGGCACCTGGGCGCCCGGTTCCTTGATCCCGATGACCGCTTCGAGGACGGCTTTGAAGTCTTCTCCTTTGTTGGAGCTGAACGCACCGGGGACGTTCTCCCATACAATGTATCTTGGGTATCTGCCATGGGTGGTCTCCCTCATTTCCTGAATAATACGGATGGCCTGGTAAAAAAGGCTGGACTGTTTCCCGTCCAGACCGGCTCTCCGTCCGGCGATGCTCATGTCGGTGCAAGGGGAGCCGAAGGTGATGATGTCCACCGGCTCAATCTTCCCGCCATCCATCTGGGAGATGTCGCCGTAATGTTTCATGAAGGGGAGCCGCTTGGTGGTCACCCGGATGGGAAACGGCTCGATCTCCGAAGCCCATACCGGGGTAATTCCGGCAAGCAGTCCACCCAAAGGGAAACCCCCGGAGCCATCGAAGAGACTGCCGAGGGTCAAGGTCGTATTCAGTTCCATGGGCGCCTCCTCAGAACAGCGGGATCTCATCCGCGTCATCTCCGGCCACCTCATCATAGCGGTAGGTCAGCCCATCCCGCAGGAGGGACACATCATCCGCCTTGCCCACCTGCTCAATGTACCGCTTCACGATGACATCGCAGAACTTTTCGTCCAGCTCGATGGTGCGGCAGACGCGATCGGTCTGTTCACAGGCGATGAGAGTGCTGCCAGACCCGCCGAAGGGGTCCAGCACAATGGCATTGCTCATGGAGGAGTTCAGAATAGGATAGGCCAGAAGCGGGATAGGCTTCATGGTGGGATGGTCCTTATTCTTCTTGGGTTTGTCGAACTCCCAGATGGTGGACTCCTTCCGCCCGGTATACCACTGGTGTCTGCCTTTCTTCTTCCAGCCGAAGAGGATCGGCTCGTGCTGCCACTGATAGGGTGAGCGGCCCAGCACCAGGGACTGCTTCTTCCAGATACACGTCCCGGAAAGGTAGAAGCCGGCGTCCGAGAACGCCTTTCGGAAGTTCAGCCCCTCGGTGTCCGCGTGGAACACATAGATGGAGGCATCATCCGCCATGGCTTCCTCTGTATTCTGAAACCCCGCCAGCAGGAAATCGTAAAAGGCGGCGTTCTCCATATTGTCGTTTTTGATCTTCCCGGCGCTGCCCTCGTAGTTGACATTATAGGGTGGGTCGGTGATGACCAGATTGGCCTTCAGTCCGTCCATCAGCAGAGAGAAGGTTTCCGCTTTCGTGCTGTCGCCGCAGACCAGCCGGTGCCGCCCCAGCGTCCAGACATCCCCGGCCTTGGTGATGGCGGGGTTCTCCAGCTCGGCGTCCACATCGAAGTCATCCTCTTTGACCCCGTCCTTCAGACTGTCCTTAAAAAGGTCATCGATCTCGGCGGGGTCGAAGCCGGTGAGGGACACATCGAAGTCGGCGCCCTGCAGGTCGGAGATGAGGAGCATCAGCTTGCCCTTGTCCCAATCGCCGGAGATTTTGTTGAGGGCGATGTTGAGGGCTTTTTCCCGCTCCTCATCCAGCTCCACCACCACGCACTCCACTTCAGTGACGCCCATGTCCATGAGCACCTTCAGCCGCTGGTGACCGCCCACTACCCGTCCAGTGGTCTTGTTCCAGATTACCGGCTCCACATAGCCGAACTGCTCCATGGAGCGTTTCAGCTTGTCGTACTCCGGGTCACCAGGCTTCAGATCTTTGCGGGGATTGTAATCGGCGGGAATGAGGTCGGCGGTGTGCTTGCGCTCAATCAGCATACTTTTCCACCGCCTTCCGCAGTTCCTCGGTCTTGTCGAGGTTTTCCCAGCTGTACTTGTATCCGTTGAAGTGGCCGTAGGCGGAGGTGTCGGCGTACAGGGGTGTGCGAAGGTGCAGCACAGAGATGATGGCGGCGGGACGCAGGTCGAACACGTCCAGTACCGCCAGCCGGATGACATCCTCGTCTACCCTGGAGGTGCCAAAGGTGTCGATCTCCACAGCGGTGGGTTCCGCTTTGCCGATAGCATAGGAGATGGAAACCTGGCATTCCTCCGCCAGCCACGCGCCCACCACATTCCGGGCAATGGCCCTGGCCATGTATGCGGCGGAGCGGTCCACCTTGGTGGGGTCTTTCCCGGAGAAGGCGCCGCCGCCATGGGCGGCAAGACCGCCATAGGTGTCCACCATCAGCTTCCTGCCGGTCAGCCCGGTATCGGCGGCGGGACCACCCTCCACGAACCTGCCAGAAGGGTTGATGAGGATATCCACGTCCTTAGGGAAACCGAAACGGTCCAGAATGGGATACAGCACCTCGGAGATAATCTCACGGCGAAGCTCCTCCAGATTCTTGTTCGCATCATGCTGGACGGACACCACAATGTTCTTCACACCCACGGGCTTTCCGTCCTCATACACCACGGTCACCTGGGCTTTGCCATCGGGACCGATGCCACGGATGGTTCCATCCCGCATCGCTTCGTCCAGACCTTTGCAGATGTCGTTTGCGAAAACCACAGGGACTGGCAGGCGGGTCCAGGTTTCCCTGGTGGCGTAGCCGTACACGGTGCCCTGGTCGCCGGCGCCGGTGGTGGCGAACACATCCTCGCTTCCGCCATCCCGCACTTCCAGCGCGGAATCCACGCCGCCGGCGATGTCGGGACTCTGCCGGTGGACATAGACGAACACAATAAACTTCATAGGGTTGTAACCCACCTTGCGGAGGGCTTCCCGAACCACCGAGCGGATGTTGATCTTTGCCGCACAGGTGATCTCCCCGCAGACAAAGATTTTCCCCTTGGTGGCCATAACCTCGCAGGCACAGCGGGAATAGCGGTCGTGCCGCAGGCACTCGTCCAAAATGCTGTCGGCGATCAGGTCGCACAGCTTATCCGGGTGACCGCGCCGGACGCTTTCAGCCGTTTTATATTTGGTCATACTCATTTTCCTTTCCGAGCGGACAGCAGCCGCTCCATCACATCGTCCTGGGGCGTGGCCCCGCCGTACTCGCTGGAACAGTTCTCCTTGACGATCTGGTAGATCTCCATCCACAGGCGGTTGGTCTGGGACATGAAATTCTGGCTCATCGCCACATAGGGACTTTGGATCGCGTTCCCCGTGGTGGGGTGCTTGGCGAGAAAGCCGTATTCGGTAATGGCTTCTTCGCACTGTATCCAGCGGGCCACGCTCATGGCGTATCGCTCCAAAAGCTGCGGGGAAACCAGCGCGGCGCATCCCCGCTCCGCCAGCCAGGTCCAGGTCTTCTCGTAGACCTCGGCGGCGACCAGCGTCTTGCCATCCTTCTGGGTGGCGGACAGCATGGCTGACGGTTTCGGCATGGGCTGACCTTCTAAATCGGCTGTGTCCTGAAAGTCGATGACAGTCAGCTTCCTTCTGCCGGGATTTCCCTCGGCGATTTTGTCGGCGAGTGGCTTTTTCTTTGCGCCGGCACCAGCACGGGCGCCGCCGCGGTTGGTACCGTCTTTGGCCACAGATTTCCTCCTTTCCCGGTCTGGGGTATATACCCCCTTTGAAACCGCGATTTTGTGCGCGAGACCCCCGGCCCGTTGCACGGCCCACAGGCTGTAGAGATTTGACCGCCCCCTGGGTTGGAGAAATCTCTGCCTTGACTTTTCTGCTCAGAGCTGGTACTGTTGGCTCAGTGGAGCTATCCCGCGTGGGTTCGGGCTGCATGACCGCATGGCATCGCAGCATAATGTAAGACGTCAAAGCCAGGGGGCGTTCCTATTGGAACGAGCATCACGGCCAAGCGCGGGGGCTTCACTGTACAAACGACAGGCAGGCTGGGTCAGCAATGGCTCAGCCTTTTTGCTTGTGCCAGCGGTCACCGCGCTGGGCGTGGATTCTGGCATGGCAAGATTTACAGAGGGCAACGAGGTTGTCCCGTGCGTGTGTGCCGCCCTCGGAAAGAGGTACCTTGTGATGCACCTCTTCGGCGGGGGTCAGCCTGCCATCTCGCTGGCACAGCTCACACAGCGGATGCTCCTGGATGTACCGGTCGCGGATGCGCTTCCAGGCGCGGCCATACCTGCGGCGTACAGCCGGGTCACGGTCGTACTTCTCGTAGCGTTTGGCTTCCGCTTTAGCGTGCTCCTCGCAGAACCTGCCGTCCGTCAGCTTGGGGCATCCGGGGTACGAGCAGGGGCGCTTGGGTTTTGTCGGCACCGTTCCACCTCCTTCCGGGCATAAGAAAAGCCACCGCAGGGGTGGCCCTACGATGGCTTCGATTGATTCTCTTGGCAATTCTAATGATACACTACGGAGCTACTCTCATTCAATACATCGAACTCTCATGTTTCCTGGGGGACGGGAAATTCCCGCAGTGCCCAGTCGTGCAGACGGTAAATGTGCTGGATAGAGTAGCCCATGTCCACGGCGATTTTCTCCCAGGGCATGAAACACAGGTACCGCTTCTCCAATAGGAGCTGATACTCGGTGTTGGGGATGGATTTGACCCGGCGGGTGATCTCCCGCTTCAAATCCACCAGCTCATCGATGTCGTGGTTGATTTCATTTTGCAGGTCGATGATCTTGACCACCGCTTCAGCCATGCGGGACTCGGACCGGCTGGGATTGCGGGGCATCCCCGTAAGGGTGGCCGTGGCGTGGGTGGCTAAATCGTTCAGCGCCGAAACCTGCTGGATCTTGGCGTTGATCCGGGCGTCCAGAAGCCGGGCTTGGGATAAATATTCTTTTGCTGTCATTTTCGCACCTCCAGATCCGCTTTGACTGCGTCGATCAGAGCCGACTGCGCCCGTTCCTTCTTTTGAAGGGCGGACATGATCCGCTCGTCAATGGTGTTCTTCGTGATAATGTGGTGAATGACCACAGTCTGTTCTTTCTGCCCCTGCCGCCATAGCCGGGCATTGGTCTGCTGGTAAAGCTCCAGCGACCAGGTCAGCCCGAACCAGATTAGGGTGGAACCGCCGGACTGCAGGTTCAGCCCATGGCCGGCGGATGCCGGGTGGATGACCGCCACCGGGATCTTGCCCTGGTTCCAATCGGCAATATCGCGGCTGGTCTTGATCTCCCGAACGGTGAACCTTTCCCGGATGCGCTCCAGGTCGTGCTTGAACCAGTAGGCCACCAGGACGGGCTTGCCGTTAGCGGCTTCGATGAGGTCCTCCAGGGCATCCAGCTTGCGCTCGTGCAGACGGAGCACCCGTTTGTCCTCCCCGTACACCGCACCGTTTGCCATCTGGGAGAGCTTGTTCGCCAGGGCTGCCGCATTCCCGGCGTCCACCTCTTCGCCGTTCAGGGAGAGCACCAGCTCCGCCCTCATGGTGTCGTAAGCTTGCCGCTCCTTTTCAGAGAGGGCGACCTTGACCTCGTTGACCACGCATTCCGGCATATCCAGATAGTCGCCGGCCCGCATGGAGATGGTGATGTCGGAGATCTTCTCATAGATGGCGTCCTCGGCTCCAGGGAGGGGCTTGTAGGAGAACACCACCTGGGCGTTGCGCTTGTCCGGCTGGAAGTAGGCGCTGCGGTACCGGGTGATGAACCGGCCCAGGCGTCTGCCCATGTCCAGCACTCGGAACTCCGCCCATAAATCCATGAGTCCGTTTGAGGAGGGCGTGCCGGTCAGGCCCACGATGCGCTTGACGCCGGGCCGCACCTTCAGCAGAGTGCGGAACCGCTTGGCCTGGTAGCTTTTGAAGGATGACAGCTCATCAATGACCACCATGTCATAGTCGAAGGGCAAACCGCTGTCCTCCACCAGCCACTGGACATTCTCCCGGTTGATGATGTACACGCTGACCCTCTGCAGGAGCGCCGCCTTGCGCTGGGCTTCGCTGCCGACCGCAACCGAGTAGGTAAGCCCTCGCAGGTGGTCCCACTTCTCGATCTCACCGGGCCAGGTGTCCGCAGCCACGCGCAGAGGGGCGATGACCAGCACCTTACGAACCAGGAAGCTGTCCAGGCAGAGGTCGAAGATGGCGGTCAGGGTGATGACGCTCTTGCCAAGGCCCATGTCCAGGAACACCGCCGAAACGGGATGCTCCAGGATGAAGTCCGTGGCGTAGGTTTGGTATTTATGAGGACTGTATTTCATCGAGTATCCCTCCAATCTGCTCTGGGCTGTCAATGCGGTACACCGAAAAGCCCAGGGCTTCCAACTGCTGTTTCCGCCTTATCTGCAAAGGCCGGAGCGCCTTGCCAGGAGCTTTCAGCTCAATGAAGGCGATTTTCCCCTTGGGGAGGAGCACCAAGCGGTCTGGCACTCCATCAAACCCAGGGCTTAAAAACTTGGGCGCAAGACCGCCCATGATTCGGACGGCCTTCACCAGCTTGGCTTCAATGGCTTTCTCCCGCATATCGGCCTCCTGTGTTCCGGGAACCGAAAAATCCCTTTACGCGCGTATATGCGTGTTTTGCGTGCTGATGACCTCTATTTCTTACATCTTTCGATATATAAGAAATGTTGGGAACACAGGAACAAGGAAGCCGGTTTTCCTTGCCGCTTATGGGGCTTCCGCCGTTCCCATGGGGTGTTCCGGCTGGGGTTCCAAAGTGCGGAGCTGTCCCTCGGAACCTGTTCCCGAATTTTGTGCTTACCCATCTTTTCACTTGGAACACCCCTTCGGAACAAAGACGTACTGCGGCCCGTAGAGGGGAATCCTGACCTTGTTATCCGCCCGCTTCCAGCCCAGCCGAGCGAGGATACCTGTCAGCTCGTTGCTGTCGGTGCGGCGCAGGTTGGCCCGTTCCTTGCCGAAGCACTCGCACCAGATCTCCATGTTGGACACGCTGGTGCGCCGGACGGTACCTTTCTCCTGCAGACCGCCGAAGTCGGAGCCGGAGAGGAAATTGCGGCGTTCAAAGAGGTCCATTTCCGCCCAGCGTTCCGGCAGCAGGGTGTCCAGATACTCCCGCACCAGTCCCTCACGCTCATCGGACTCCATAGCTTCCCGCTGCTCGTCCTTGGCCAGAGCGTCCATTTCGGCGGACAGGTAGAGCTTCTCTCCCTGGCGGACATACACGAGAGCTTCCGCCCAGATCTGGAGGATCTCTTCATGGGTCAGGTTCCAGGACTGCTTCTTCCCGCTGCCGGGGGTCTTGACCGGCCAGAAGCGGCGGTTGCCAGTGGTGTCCCGCAGATAGCCGGACTCGGCGTTGGTGGTGCCAAAGAACACGCACTGACGCAGATGGGGCGTGGCCCGTTTGCCAAAGGCCGCGCGGTAGATGTCGTTCTGCCGGGAAAGGAAGGAGCGCAATGTTTCCACCTCCGCCTTCTTCAACCCGGCCAGTTCGCCGATCTCCAAGATCCAGTACCCCTGGAGCTTCTCGGCAGCGGTCTTGTCCTTAGTGTCGCCCAGGTTCAGGCTGTCCGAAAACCACTCTCCGGCCAGCTTGGCGATGAGAGTGCTTTTGCCCACACCCTGGGGACCGTTGAGCACCAGCATGGAGTCGAACTTACAGCCCGGACGCAGCACCCGGCTGATGGCGGCGCAGAGGGTCTTCCGGGTCACTGCCCGGACATAAGCGGTGTCGGCGGCACCCAGATAGTCCACCAGCAGGGTGTCCACGCGGGGAACCTTATCCCATTCCGGCAGGCTCTCGATGAACTCCCGGATGGGGTGATAGGCCCGATCATCCGCCACCTTGGTCACGGCGATATCGTAGTTCCGGGCGGAGAAGGTACCGTAATGAGCATCCACATAGCTGATGAGCTGGGCGTCATCGGCATCCCGCCAGAACTTGGAGGGATGGTTCCAGGGCACCTCGCCCTTGATCTCCATTCCGTCCAGGAGTTGGTTAAACACCACGCCCTTGAGGTTGGGGTCGTTCTCCAGAATGAGGGTCAGGTTGTGCAGGGTGTTCTTCACATGGCCGGACTTGTCCAGCTCCAGGCCGTTCTGCCAGTCCTCATCGGAAAACTCGGCGCTGGCCTGGGCGATGCGCTCTTCGGCGAAGACCGTCTTGACCTTATCGTCCGCCAGGGCAAGGTCGCTCATGGCTTTGAAGGAGGGCAGCTTGCCCGGCGGGGTGTCCAGCCCCGCGTTCTCGTCCAGCTCCCGGAATTTATGGAGCCGCACCAGGTCGAAGGCGTTTAACAGCTTGCCGCAGACCGGATCGGTGGCGTGGTGGCTGTAGGCAAACTTCCCATCGTACACCACCACGCCGGCGGCGGAGTCTGCGGGGATGTAGTCATAGCGCCCGTTCATGGTGGACGGTTCGTAGACATCGGAGAGGAAGGCTTCGATGGCTTCCTCAATGCTATAGGCGCGGCAGAAAGCGCCCACGATACCAGACTTTTCCAGAGGGTCGGCCTGCTGAGTGATGCTCCGGCGCACCGCTTCGGATTGGCGGGAGGAAACTGGCCAGGTGGAAGCGTCATGCCAATCGGCGTACTTGGCGAGATAGGCATCCGGGTCCAGCAGCGGGCCTTCCTTGGTTTTGTAGAAGAACTCGCCGTTTGCGGAGGTGGAGGGCCAGTACATCAGGCGGCAGGCTTCGTAGGTGGTATCGTCAAACAGGTCAATGCCGATCTCCTTGGCCACCATCCGCGCCACCGCAGGATACTCCTCCTCGGTGATGTCGCGGGCCAGGGGGATGATCATCCGCAGCCGGGGATGCTCCGCCGTGTGTTTATGGGTGGAGTAGACGCAGCACTGAAAGTCGTGGAGCAGGTCAAATTCGTCCCAGATTCCCGGCTCGCCGTAGTCCATGTCCAGGGTGAGCATGGAGCGGCAGAGCACCATGCCGTTCTTGCGCCGGCCCTCCCGGAGCTGACCGCCCACGAAGCCGCCCACATCCTTGATGTTGTCCTGGGCGCCCTTCTTCAGCTTGCGGTACTCCTCCACGGTCTCCGTGGTGCGGATGGTGGAGCCGACCCTGGCGCACAGGTCTTCCCAGGAGATGTCCCGGTTCTTCCACTTCTTGTCCATACGGCTGTTGCCGACAGCGATTTTCATACGGCCACCTCCTGGCAGTTCTCTGTGAAATAGCGGATGGGCTGGCCCTTCCGCCTGGCCTTCTCGATCTCGATGCTCATTCCCTTGGAGACGGTGTCCCCGAACACCCACAGCTCGGCGCATTTGGTGAGCAGAACGATGTCCATGAACAGGGCCAGATCCCGCTCCCTGGGGTTGGCGTCGTCCATGAATCGGGGAAAATACAGATGGGGCGCAATGGGGATATACCCGGCGTCCACGGCGAAGCGGCAGTAGCGCGCCGCCTTTTCCTGGTTGCCCTCCAGATCCCCGGAGAGCGGTGAGCAGATATACACGACCGGACGGAAGGAGCGGAGCTTGCGCGCCTCGTTCTCGATCCGGGTCAGGGCTTCATAGGCCGTAGGGTCGTAGTAGCCCTCACAGTTGAATTTGTTGATTCTCATAAGGGTCACCTCAGTCTTTCTGATAAAAGTCGCAGACATAACCGTCTGCTCGGAGCAGCAGTCCTTCCGCCCAGGCAGGGGTCTGGCCCATGATGGCGCAGATTTCATCCAGGGATGTGTCCGCCGGGGCTTCGATGACCGCTTCGTCATGGACGTGCATCACGATTTGGTACCCCGCCGCTTCCAGCCGGCGCATGGCTTCCACCAGGATGTCGCGGGCGGTGGCCTGGACGATGTTCTCCACGAATTTGGGACCGTAGCTCTCCAGCCGCAGCCACTTTTTCTGTTCGCCCACACCCTCGTAGGTGACGGACTCGCTGCCATAGCGGTTGACGCCCATCTTTGGCTTCACATACACCAGCTTTCTGCCGGAGGGGAGCACGATGAACATCATGCCGCTTTGGTAGAAGAAGCGGATGCCGTGCGTCTCGGCGGGGACTCTGTCCCGGACGCAGGTGGCGGCGGCACGGTCTACATCCCACCAGAACTTCACGATGCGGGGGTTGGACTGCCGCCATGCGTCCACCAGAGGCTTCAGCTCCTCCTCGGTCAGGCCGTAGTTCAGAGCGCCCATGGCCTTCAGCGCCCCCAACGAGCCGCCGTAGCCCAGGGCCAGCTCCGCGATTTTACCCTTTTGCCGGAGATGGCCGTTGACGCCGTGTTTGACCACGGGCACATGGAACATCTGGCTGGCGGAAGCGCAGTAGATATCCCCGCCCTGGGCGAACACTTCCTGCCGCCATTGCTCCCCGGCAATCCAGGCAATGACCCGCGCTTCGATGGCCGAAAAGTCCGCCACAAAGAAGCGGCATCCCGGTTTCGGAATAAAGGCGGTGCGGATCAGCTCGGAGAGCACCAGCGGAACGGAGTCGTAGAGCAGCTCCACGGCGTCAAAGCGCCCGTCTCGCACCAGCGTCCTGGCCTGTTTCAGGTCAGGCAGATGGTTCTGCGGGAGGTTTTGCACCTGAATGAGCCGCCCGGCAAATCTGCCGGTTCGATTGGCCCCATAAAACTGGATCAGGCCGCGGGCGCGGTCATCCTGGCAGACCACCGACTCCATGGCGGTGTATTTCTTGACGCTGCTCTTGGCCAGCTCCTGCCGCAGGGACAGGGCCAGTTCCACCTCTCCCTCCGCATGGGAAAGCAGCTCCAGAACGGACGCTTTGGAGAGGGACTCGGCTTCCACGCCCTTTTCCGCCAACCATGCTTTGAGCTGGGCGGGGCTGTTGGGATTCTCCAGACCGGTGACCGAGCGGGCCTGCTCCAGATGGGTGCGCTTGAACTGTTCGTCACAGCGGATGGCCTGGGTCACCAGGGTACGGTCCAGCAGGATACCCCGGTCATTGATGCGCTGGTCGAGATGATAGTTCTTCCATTCCTCCTGGGAGACCGGGAAACGGGACAGCTTCTGCTGGATGGACATCTCTGTCTCCACATCCCGGAGGTTGTAGGCTTTGAAGGCGGCCCACTTCTCCGGCGCGTCCGTAGGAAGGCGGCGGAAGGCAGAGCCGTCCCTGGCCTTCGCCGGCGTGCAGAAATAGCGCACCAGGTCTTTGCCCTCCTTGAGCTTCTGCTTCTCCAGACCCAGCACGGCGCCGGCCCCTTCCAGAGAGAGGGGCAGACCCAGGGTAGCCGACCACACCATGGTGCAGTACCAGGAGTCGGGGTCCAGGTATTGTCCGACAGGGTACCCCAGGTACCGGGAGAGACACACCCGCTCGAACTGGGCATTGAAGGCCCACTTGGACACCGCAGTGTCTGTCAGCGCAGCCAGCACATCGGCGGGGATGCGTTCGGCGGCGGTGAGATCCACCACTTGGACGGGACCGCCGTCCACGGAATAGCCGAACAGCAGCACTTCAAACTCCGGGGCCTGGCAGTAACGGTACACGCCGCACTTGGCCAGCGGCTCCGGGGAAAAGGTTTCAATATCGATGGATAGCGTTTTCATAGGACCTCCTTTCTTGCGGCATAAGGGCGGCAGAGGTCGCCCTCCGCCACCCTCGCCGGATGCTCGTTAGGAAAGGAAATCGTCATCGAAATCGGTGGAGAAGTCATCAGCGGCAGAGGAACGACCGCCCAGAGGTTCTCCGTCCCGCACCTTCTGGATGTTCCCCAGGCCGCAGGCGATACCGCGGTTCCCGTTGGAGTTGAAGGCGTAGAAGTTGATGGACACACGGGCGTAGCAGCCGGAGTAGACCTCGGCGCGGTCCAGGATGGGCTGCACGGAGCGGTCCACGATCTGGGGCGCAGTGGTGCTGTTGGCGTTCACGAAGTAGGCGCCCTTGTAGGCTTCATCGTCCCGCTCTAGATCACCGTCCCGCAGGGGGAGCTTCAGCGCGGCCTTGTTGGGGATCTTGCCGCCGAACTTGGCGGCTCCGTCCTTGATGGCGGCGTCCACGGCGGCGTTGATGGCATCGATGGTCTTGGTGTCGGTCTTGGGGATGATGAGGGAAACACTGTACTTGGGGTTGCTTCCGTTGATGGAGGCCGGCTCCCAGACGTTGGCGTAGGACAGGCGGACAACACCGGTGACCACCTTGGTCGGGTTTTTGTGATTGATAGACATATCGTTATACCTCCGTAATTTCAGTAAATTCTTGGGCGGCATCCATGGTGGTAATGGCCGGACGCCGGTCGGATACCGGGACCAGGGTCGGCCTGCCCTTGGGCTTTTCGACCAGGTTGCCGAGGATCTCGGCAAAGGCCTTTTTGCCCATGAGCTTCTCCATCTCGGTGATGGGGATGAGAGTCTTCTTGAAGATGTCGTGGTACCCGGCGGCGTTGGCGGCGCGAATCACGGCTTCCTCGTCTGTGTACTTGCGGTTGGTGCGGCTCTCCACCAGTTTGAAGCCATGCCACACCTTGCCGTGGTGGATGGCGGCGTCCTGGGCGTAGGCTTCGATCTCTCCGGCCCACTTGGTCAGGCCGGGCAGACGGGAGAGTATGTCCTCGATCTCCGCATCGGTGAGGAGCGGCGGCATTGCAAACTCGTACTTGGCGAGTTGGAGCTTGGCTTCCGCTCTGGCGCGGCACTTCACCGCCGCTTTGCAGAAGGTACACCAGGGGCCAGGGACATAGTCCCCTTCACCCTGGTAGGCCATTTCCGCCTTGGGCTTGAGGGTGTGCTTCGCCCACTCCATGAGCTGCTCCACGGTGATAGTCCAGGTGGACACGTTCTCCCGGCGGGGCTGGTAGATGCTCATGGCAACCTGGGTAATGTCGTAGAGGTGGTCGAACTGTCGGAGGGCGCCCAGGGCGTACAGCATCATCTGGGGATTTTCCTCCGCATCCACCAGGACGCCCTGCCCGTACTTGAAATCCATGATGTGCAGGAGCTTGTCCGCCACGATCAGGCAGTCCCCGGTGCCGAAGCCGTCAGGCACATAGCAGGAGAAGTCCAGCCGCTGTTCGATGAGGACGAGAGGATCGGCACAGAGTATCTTGGCTTCCTCCAGCTGTTCCAGTACGAACTCCACATACCCATCGGTGTAAGCGTCCATTTCATCGCAGTCATATGGGCTGACGGGTTTCCGGGAACGCAGCTTCAGCGCCTTTTTGAGCTTGTGCTCGGCCAGAGCGTGAGCAGCGGTGCCTTCGGCTGCGGCTTCCGTCTCCCGGTCGGCGAACTCCAGCTCCAGCCGCGCCGAGGGGTTGCAGTGGAGCCATCGATGGGCACCGCTGGCAGAGAGAACGGCGTGTTTGGAGGGCGGCATCAGAGCACCTCCGCATCCTTCAGCAGAGCCGGGTAGTGCTTGGGGTCTACTGCCGACAGCTTTGGAGCGCCGTACTTCTGCAGCAGCTCCCGAACCGCTTCGGTCTTCCCGTCATGGCTTTTTTCAGCCAGCACCGACCGAACCTGCTCCAGCGTGACCGCCGGCTCCTTTGGATGGGGCGGAGCGGCCTTCTGTACCGGCTCGGATTCCGGGGCTTCTGCCTGGGTCATGGCCTCCGCCAGCGATTGGAGACTGTCGGCGAGGGAGCGCATATCCTCCACCACATCCAGGAGGAGCTTGATCTTACTCACAGGCCGCACCTCCCTCCGGCAGCTCGGTGATGTCCAGGGATTCCACGGTGTTGCCGGGAATGAGGATCATCACACGCTCTTTGCGGCCCAGGAGCCGGGTGAGCATCTTCTCCCGCAGCGTCACACTGCGGCATCTGACCACCCCGCCGTTCTGCGGCTCCTTGGACACGCTGATCTTCAGCTTGTGCCTCATGGCGTTCATCCTTTCTGGAAGGCTGCTTTTCTTGCTCCTTCCGACATACGGCCACGAGAACGGCTGAATATGAGGGTCAGCCCAGAAGTTTTTTCAATTTCTTTCTCACGGTCTGTAGCCGGTGGGAAATGGCGGACTGCGTCACGCCCATCCGGACGGCGTAGTCGTTGACGCTCACGTTTTCAAAATAGATGGCCCGGACCATTTCCTGCTGGTCGGGGGAGAGCTGCCGGATTGCGGCGTGGAGCCGCTCCTCATCGGTGGGGCCGGCAAAGAGGGCTTCCAGGCCGAAATCTTCTACGGCGTAGTCCATGCCCTCGTAGACCTTGCCCTCCAGCGAGTAATGTCGGCGGGTCTCCTTGTGGTCGTTGTTGTACTCTTGGCGATCCAGGTCGACAATCACGGCACCGATTTCCTCAGAAACCTCGACCTCCGCGACTTCCCCAGTGACAAATTTGTAGGTAATCTTCATTTTGTGTCCTTTCCGTCCGTGGCAAAGGACGGTGGGACACAAAAGAGCCTGTGGATGAAAGATACCCACAGACTCCGCCAAGCCGAAAATGAACACCAAAAGTCAACGGTGGGGCATCTTCACTCGGAGCGCAGTCTTTATTACTGCGTCCAAGGTCTTATGCATTCCATCGTCCTAATGGCCATCTCGGACTATTGAGATTTATTTCTGGAAATTAGTTCTGCAAATGCGAAAATAAACTCGCTTTTGCAGATGTGAATTCTTGGTTAAGGGGTAGAATGTTTCACACGATTGTGCTATAATTAGAAATCATCTCTCCATGTCCCGAAAATACATTTCCGACTTCCCCGTACCCCCTGTTTTCAGAAGGCACGTCCCTTATCTAAGGGCTGAGTCCATTATAAAATACATGGTCGGTTAAGGCGGGTTCCGTTGGGTTGGCATGGGTAGGCTTGGGTAGAAAGGATGAGGGTATGAACTTTAGGGACTTTGCACATTTGCTGTATCCCAGCATCGGAGCTGGGAGCAGTACTCACGCCTTTACCCGTTCCTTATTTGAAGCAATCGTCACTGAAGACGGCTTGGATATTCTCAACGGGTACGATAAAGAATCCTTTAAGGCGTATTACAACGGAAATACTAAAATCTCCAGTCTGGCAAGAAAAATCAGCCCCTATGTAGAACCATTTGGATTTTCAGAGTACATCGGCAGTTTTCAGGATTGTGCTATTCAAGGGCTGTGCGAGGCGTTCCAGAAATATATCCCAGACATTGATTTACACAATGCGGCGGATAAGCTGGCGGACCTGTTCGCTTCCATCATCAGAGAGGCGGCTGCCGCCACAAGAAAACCGACGGGAAAATCGGTACGAACAGACAGCGATGCAGAATTTATAGAGGCGGAGGTCGTGGATGACGAAATGCCATCAGGTGCCGCCGGAGAAGACAAAAAAATAACCGTTATCCATCAGCAGACAAATGTCATCCAAAATGGGGATCACAATATCAATCTGACGAATAACGGTACAATCAATTTTCACTTTTGATGGAGGCAGCTTATGAACAACGAACTGATTCCGAAAACATCAGTGCCTCCTGCGGCACAAAAAGTTGAGCAAACCGGTTCCACGAACGTCCATGTAACAAACCAGGGCGGCGGCGTGGTTAATATTAACTATAATTACCAACAGCCCGGCGGGAGTAACAGCGCCGAGCAGCTCATGGCGATACAGTCCTTCAGCAAGGAGTACTATCAGCTTCTTGTTACCTGCGAAGAGGATGTATTTATCAACAATATTGTGACTGTAACTGCCAACCGCGCTCTGAGCCAGCATCTTGTCCCGCCGGAAATCCTGGAGCGTTGTTCATCTCTGTCCGATGCGGGAGTTGCTGAATTAAAAACATTCCCAGCCCTTATCTGCCGGGAGAATACAGAGCATTGGGGCAGAACCGATCCAAACCAATGGGCGGTCTATGGCTACATCAGAAGGGTCAAAAAAGAAGGAAAGAACATCAAAGTTGCTTTCCAGCCCATATCTGCCATTAACCAGCAGCTGCTGTGCGCAAAAAAGAACGCCATCTATTTTGATCTTAATATGGACTGCGCTATCACAGATTTGAACTTCAGTGCCTGGTCCGTACATAAGGTCAATCTCTTTGAGGCATTTGACGAGGCTGGACTTACCACCCTCCCAAGGCCGAGCTAACAGGGAGGAATATCATGCCAGATAAATTACCCAGTGAAATTATACGGATTACTCTCGATGACGCCACATATAAAGGCACCGGCGCTGCCATTGCCCCAACTTACATCAATTACTTCTTTGGCAACAATGGAACGGGAAAAACAACCATAGCAAAAGCAATAAAAACTGGCTCTGGGGTGACCTATGCCCCTGGCAAAGCTGCTGCGGATTATCTCCCCCTTGTATACGACCAGGATTTTATTGATGCCAATATGAGGAGCTACCACAATCTTCCTGGCGTTTTTACCATGAATGAGGCAAATGTAAAAATACAGGAACAGATTGACAGGAAGGCTGCTGAACAGAAAAAGGCACAAAAAATCTATTCGGATGCTTTCGCTGAAAAGGATAAAAAAACTAAAACGAGAACGGCCTTGGAAAAACAGCTATATAAGGACTGTTGGGACAAAACAGAGGAACTGCGCACTGTATTCGAAGCGACTCAGGAGGGCAAGAAAGGGTCAAAGCAGAAATTTGCCGAAGAGGTAAAACGCCACTCTCCCATACAGCATGATGTAGAGGAACTGAAGCGAATGTATGACTCTGTCTATTCTTCTACGGCAAAGCGGTATGACAGATTTAGCGTGGTCAGTGATGTTTCTGCTCTTGACTGCATCTCCGGTTGCGAAATTCTCTCCCTTGCGATTGTGAATACTTCAAACACGCCATTTGCAGACTTTCTGAAAGAAGTCGGGTCAACTGAATGGATGCGCCAAGGCCATTCAGATTACCATGAAAAGGCAGGTGGAAAATGCCCATATTGTTCCCAAGACCTGCCTCAAAATTTTGAAGAAATGCTGGCCGCAAGTTTTGATACACAGTATCAAACAAACCTTCAGAAGCTGGACGCTTTCCTGGCTACTTATCGGGATACGGCAAATGCCCTGTTCGTTCCGTTGAGCCGGCTGCCGGATGAGGTTTACCCTGTAATCGACACCAAGCCTTATCACGACAAGCTCACTGCAGTAAAGGCAGTAATAGCCGAAAATATTGAAAAAATCAAGAGCAAGGTGGCGGAACCGTCTAAAATCAGCGCCTTGGACGAAGTTGAACCGCTTCTCCAGGAGCTTTCGGACATCATCAGCGGCTTTAACCGCCTGATAGACGCCAATAATGATATTGTGTCCGCCGGGCCAAAAAAGAAAGCCGAGTGCAAAAAAGCCGTTTTTGAGCAAATCGCCTATACTTTAAAAGATGTCCTGGAAGCCTATGCGCGAAGCGAATCAGCCCTTGATGCGGAAATACAGGCGCAACAGGATATCATAAATACACAGAAAGGGGTACTTGACCAGCTAAAAGAGGATCTGCGTATTTTAAATAGCCAGACCGTGGAAACTGAAACCGCGATGAAAAGCATAAACGCCATGCTCCGCGACTCTGGATTCCAGGGATTTGAACTGCGGCCCCGGCATGAAGAAATCATTCGTCCCGATGGTTCTGTAGAGCGCGTTGTCCCAACCCCAGCCATCAATTACGAGGTTGTGCGCACAGATACAGGCAAGATTGCGGAGAACCTCAGCGAAGGGGAAAAGAATTTTATTGCGTTTTTATATTTCCAACAGCTTGTATTTGGGAGAGAAAGCGCCGACGGCGATACACGGGAGAAAATTGCTGTCATCGATGACCCTGTTTCGAGCATGGACAGCAGCGCACTCTTTATTGTGAGCGCACAGATCAGGAAAATGATCGAAGTGTGCCGGAACAATGCGGATAACAGAAATCCTGTAGTTTCCGGAAACTTTATCAAGCAAATTTTTATTTTGACTCATAACGCTTATTTCCACAGGGAAGTCACCTATGCTTATGCCAATCGCTATGACTTTGTTTCCTTTTATCTGATTCGTAAAACGGACAACAAGTCCTCCATCCGGCTGTGTGACTGTCCAAACCCCGACTGCCCTTCAGAGCGAATGAATGTGAACCCTGTCAAGAATTCTTATGCGGCGTTGTGGGATGAATATAAGGATGCTTCGTCCGGTATTCCCCTTATGAGCATTATCAGGAGAATACTGGAATATTACTTTCTGCAGCTTTGCGGGTATGAGGGCAGTGATTTGCGAAAGCGGATACTCGAAGAGAATAAGGACGCCTTCACCCACGATGATTTTGGCAATGAGGATTTCTCTAAATTTGAACTGGCGTCCGCCATGCTTTCGTACATTGCCGCCAATTCATCCGGCATAAATGATGGTATGCATTATGTGGACGACTGTATAGACGTCCAGCAGTGCAGAGACACTTTCCAGATGATTTTTCATCACATGGGGCAAGACCAACATTATGAAATGATGATGGGTATGAAATAATGAGGAGGCAAACAAGTGCGTATTAGTTATAACAAGCTATGGAAACTTCTTATTGACAAGAACATGACTAAGATGGAGCTAAAAGATGCCGCTGGTATCAGCGCCGCATCTATTGCGAAACTCGGTAAAGGCGGAAACATTACTACAGATGTTCTTTTGAAAATATGTGAGACACTGGGCTGTCACATAGAGGACATCCTTGAAACAATTGACGATCAGGAGGAAAAATAAAATGGCTATCGATTACGAACAGGCAAAGGTTCTTCTCAACAACTCATACGAAAAAGCTGCCCAGGAACTTCCGGCAGCTGTGACTCAATATATCACAGACAATAAGGGTGCGCTGGATACAATCTTTTCCTCAAAAACACAGTCCTACCGTGAGGTTCTGCTGGGCTGCGCAGTGGCAAGGTATCAGGACAGGAGCTGCAATATCCGCCATCCCTATGTCAAACAGGGAGAGGACGCTTTTAATGGGCGCACTCTGGATGAGAAGGCGGTTAATCCGTTCCTGTTTTCAAAGCAGATTCCTTGTTCCAAAGGCCCTTATCTGGCGACTTTCCGCAGGAATGTTACTTTCACGGAAGATACAAGGGATGGATTGCGCGATAAGGAGGGCTTTGACGCTCTGCTGTCTCTGATTTCCACCTTGGAGGCTGTGTCCGAAAACGATGAGGTGGAAACGATCATCATTGCTTTATTGAAATGCTTTATCGACCTCCGTGAGCAATCGATTGTCCGACTTGTTCCAATCCGCCGTCTCCGCATCGATCAGTACCGTATGTTCCTAAACAAGCTGCAGCATCGCCAGAGTGGCGGCCTTATTCCCATGCTCTTGACGGATGCCGTCTTCTCCACTATCAACAGCCAGATGAATGCGGGATGGACTATAGAGCGCCAGGAAATCAACGCCGCAGATGGTGCAACCGGCGCACCTGGTGACATCACGATTTACAAGGATGGAGCGATCTTTAAAGCCATTGAAGTTACGGAGCGGCCAATAGACGGCTCCCGCGTTGACTCTACTTTCTCCACAAAAATCACACTGAATAACGCTGCGGAGTACTTATTCATTTATACGAACGACCTCCCAAGGGAAAATGCGCTGGAACGGGCAAAAGCGTATTTTGCGCAGGGATACAATATCAATTTCGCTTCTATCACAGATTTGACTATCCATATCTTGCTTTCTGGAGATGAGGCATTTCGGACTGCCTACAATGAAAGAATGTTTGAACTGTTCAACGCCCAGAATGTGCAGGCAACGATAAAAGTTGCCTGGAACGATGCACTGACAGAAGCTATGCAGGCGTAAAAAAACGGGAATGTGTGCCGCACTAACGGTAACACATTCCCAATTTTTATGATTGGAGATATTCAGCAACAGCCGATGCAACGGCTTCCGCCATTTTGCATGGTACTGCGTTTCCAATTTGTTTATAAATCGCAGCGGGCTTTCCGCAGAAAACATAATCATCCGGGAAAGTTTGAATCTTAGCTGCTTCCCTGATCGTAATCCTTCTGAGCCGTCCAGGGGCCTCCTTGTATTCCGGGGTAATTGTTCCATCCATCAAACCTTTATGATAGTTCTCGATGAAATTGTCGTCCGCTTCCCCGTACAGGTAATCTTCATCTATGAACGGCGTTTTATTCCCGCCCATAGAAGCAGGGAGGGTGTTCGCATAGCCATTGATGTCTATCGGGCGTCCCTGCCCATTAAAGTACATTCCCGCATAAGGGGATTTACGCATAACCGGTCGAGCGCAAAAATTAATCTTTGCTACACAGGTACGGGGATTCTTCTCGCTGCCCGCTTTGCCAAGAGGCAGTAAAATATCCCGGATGGGAACAGCCTTCGCTTTCTTGTGTGTGATGAGCTGATAGAGTCGTTTTTCGTCAAACGAATCCCCTCGAATTCCGATAAAGAATACGCGCTCCCGCTTCTGTGGCACGCCATAATCTGTGGCGTTTAAAACAAAATAATGGCAGGAGTATCCAAGGTCGGAAGCCCTCTTCAAATAGCGTTCTCTGACCTCTCTCCATTTGGTGAGTTCCCCCAGAGCCTTTACATTTTCCATCACAAAAGCCCTTGGCTTGACTTTTTCAACGACATCCAGAAAGGTAAAAATCAGTTTGCTCCTGTCGTCATCGGGGTCCATTTTTCCTGCCACAGAAAATCCCTGGCAGGGTGGTCCTCCAAACACAAGATCTATTCCCTCATATTTGTCGAGGGATTCAATTACATTATTAATGTCATCATTGACCATTATACAGTCTGGGTGATTGGCTCTGTAGGTTTCAGCAGCGTCAGCAACCAGTTCATTTGCGAACACAACTTTTATCCCAGCATTTTCAAAACCGACATCCATGCCGCCAGCCCCAGAAAATAACGAAATGGCTCTTAATGGCTCACTCATTGGCTTTTTCTCCTTCTTTGTCATGGTGAACCCGGAAAATCAATTCGTTTTCCTGTGCGTTCAAATAAATATCAAAACTGGTCTTGCCCTTTTCGACTCCCATATTTGAAAGGATTGCTTTCGGCATTCTTACTCGCATATCCTGCTGCAACACATAAGTATCAAGATAAATGCATGAATCTGACATACGGACCCTCCTCCTTACGCGCTAACCGCCCTAATTATAAACTAATTTTAGTCTAAAGTCAAGACGCCAGAACATCATTATAGTTTGGCGTAACCGATGTTAACATCCTTTGCTTGTAACGGTTGGTGGAACTCTTCTTGATTTAGAGGTATAATGATCGCAGGAGGTGTGAAAAGTATGAAAATGCAGAAAAGTAATATCGCCTATAATTTGACTACACTGCGTCAACTTAATAAATTTTCCCAAGAAGAAGTAGCCGAGCGAATTGGTGTTTCCCGGCAAGCTGTTGCAAAATGGGAAACTGGCCAATCAGTACCCGACATTCTGAATTGTGACGCGCTGGCAAAACTATATGATGTGGAACTCGACGACCTAATCCATTACGACCAAGAACAGACTGGCGAAAGCATACCGCCCAAGGGTAAGCACATATTCGGAACTGTTCGTGTGGGGGAACGCGGCCAGATTGTACTTCCCAAGCAGGCCAGAGATGTATTCAAAATTAAGCCCGGAGATATGTTAGTAGTTTTAGGAGATGAAGAACCGGAACATCCGGGAATTGCACTGATGAAAGAAGATTTTTTTCTGGGTATTGCTCGACTATTCAAAACTGCTTTGAATATGGCAGATACACCCGACGGAAAGGAGAAAAAATAATGGAAGCTGTATTGAGCGTCCAGAGTATCAATAAGCACTACCCAGGATTTGCTTTGGAAAATGTCAGCTTTTCTCTTGCGCCTAACCATATTATGGGGCTGATTGGTAAAAATGGAGCGGGGAAAAGTACAACCTTAAAAGCTATGCTCAACATGGTTTCGCCAGAAAGCGGGAGCGTCACCATGTTTCGTAAGAATTTCTATCAGCATGAAAAAGAATGCAAGCAGCGAATAGGCGTTGTGTTTGGCGGCATTGACTTTTATCCGTTGAAGAAACTCTCTACTATTACAGCCGTTACTCAAAAATTTTACACGGACTGGAATGAGGAACAGTATCAAAAATATATCAAGCGTTTTGCTTTGAATGAAAGCAAAAAATTTAAAGAACTTTCAAACGGAATGAAAGTAAAATACCTGCTTGCACTGGCATTGTCTCATCATGCCGAGTTACTGATTTTGGACGAACCGACTTCGGGCTTAGACCCGGTATCCCGTGAAGAACTGCTTCATATTTTTCGGCAAATTGTGAAAAATGAAAAATGTTCTATTCTGTTTTCTACACATATTACTTCTGATTTGGATAGGTGTGCGGATGATATTACCTATATTCAGAATGGGCGGGTATTGCAAAGCGCAGATAAAGATACATTTTTGCGTTCATTTGAGCATTTGAAAACCCCGGATGATACAAGCCCGCTCACTTTGGAAGAAATTATGCTGCGTACAGAAAGGAGTGAATGGGACGATGACATTACTGTATAAGGAAATGAGGCTTGTAGCCCATCCAACCTCGATTGTTTTTGCATTTTTGGGCTGTCTTGTTCTGGTGCCGTCCTATCCTTATAGTGTGATTTTTATGTTTGGTTGTTTAGCGCCTTACATTACTTTTTTAAATGCGCGGGAAACAAATGATGTCTGGTACACAGCCGTTTTACCAGTAACAAAACGGGAAAGTGTTCTGGGGAAATGCCTGCTTGTCGTTTTCTTTCAGCTATTTCAACTGCTTTTCTCTATCCCGTTTGCACTTTTGAGAAATGCCATGAATATAGCAAATAACCCCGTAGGATTAGATGCGACAGTTGCATGGTATGGTTTTGGGCTTATTTTGTATGCGGTGTTCGATTTGGTGTTTCTCACGACCTTTTATAAAAGCGGTTACAGAGTCGGAAAATCTTTTATCCTTGCAGCAATCCCTATGGTTTTTCTTATGGTAGCGATAGAAGCTACTGCGCATATTCCGGTACTTGTTTGGCTGGATAGCAATCAACCAGCATATATACGGATGCAAGTGTTAATTCTAATAGCAGGAGTCATTTGCTTCACAGTATTTATGGTGCTGGCATACCAGATTTCAGTTAAGCGATTTACAAATGTGGATATGTAAGTCAAGAGATTTCTGAGAGCCGAGATACCAGCAATACTTAAACGATTACCCACAAGTTAAACGATAACCCATAAATTAAACGATAGTCTGCTGCCATCCAGAGCCTTTGCGGACTGGGTTGGCGGCAGGCTATCTCTTTGTCTGGCGGGGGCTGGGGGGAATAAAAGCTCAAAATCTCTTGAAATCAGGGTTTTCAGGCAAAAAGAAAGAACCGCAACCTTGATACGCTTTGTATCAAAATTGCGGTTCTTATTTGGTGGACCTGAAGGGATTCGAACCCTCGACCTCTCGGATGCGAACCGAACGC
>ERZ780177.274-NODE-274-length-58285-cov-6.056500_pt1 | contig 58285 bp, 46 predicted proteins | sample MGYA00510973_ERZ780177 | MGnify/ENA primary metagenome ERZ780177 (study PRJEB29588, sample SAMEA2144396) | human gut metagenome | biome: human gut; feature: human-associated habitat; material: faeces | place: Denmark | collected 2008/2010 ...
AGCCGCTAAGTGCCGGCGGCTGCATAAGCCTTTGGCACAACACCTTCTGCCACCTAAAGGGGGCCGCTGCCCCACTATGTTGTGGATAAGGGGACGCCTTCGCACTGGCGTGCCGGGCTGGTATAAATCTCTTCTATGTCGGACGTTATGCGCAGGGCTGCCGCGGGGTCCCCCCCGCGCAGCCCGTCAGCCCGTCCCTCAACGGGAAGTATATTGTTATTTTCAGGCGTGCTGCATCAAGCGCAAGCGCGCCTGAAAATAACAATATACTTCCCGCTTTTTTATCATATCATAAGTATGAAAGGAATAAAATGATATTATCAAATTATCCCTTAAGGGATAGAAAGGATAGCACCATGGGTTCAAAAACCAAGATCGTTGTCATAAGATGTAAGGAGCTGATTGCAGGAATTATTCTGTCCGTGATTGCTCTTGCCATACTTGCCCTTATTGTGATTTCTCTGATGAATCGCAATACACATGATACAACACCACCATCCGGACGTTATACGGCAGGCGTCTACTCTTCTTCCGTTATACTCAACGGCAATCCCGTCGACATCCGCGTAACTGTAGACGAAGACAATATTAATAATATTGAGATGGTGAACATTTCCGATTCCGTTACAACCATGTATCCGCTTATACAGAATTCTTTTGAAGAGATTAAGAGCTCTGTAATTGCCAACGGCGGTGTTGAAGGTGTTACATATTCTTCCGAAAATAAATATACGTCAGTTATGATTCTCAAAGCAATCGAAAATGCTCTCGATAAATGCCGCACATACTGATTTTATCCTGTATCTGCCATTGTCTCTATTATATTTATAACCAAAATAAAGCTGCCACATAAGTACATCAGCATTCCGTGTTAAAGGAATATCAACATACTTATGCGGCAGCTTTATTATCCCGGCCTGATTATTCTCTTGAAATTAATCCTGAAGTCTCTGGATCATCTCCCACATAGACTCAGCTGAGTTAAAGTTCTCCGGTACGATATCTGCCGGTGTAATCTCGATATCAAATGCATCATTAAGCTCGCCTACGATTGTAACAATGTCAAATGAATCAAGCATCTCATCATCAATAAGTGTGTCACATGTCTCAAAATCTACATCCGGCTTAATCTCAGAAAGAATGTCAATTAATTCGTCCATTTCAAATACCATCCTTATAAAAAAATAACAAATCAATAATATTGTGTTTTATGTATATAGTCAAGCCTTTTTTATCATAATTAATAATTAATTATGAATTTGGCTGTTTATCACATATGTAGGATTCTGTCCGCGAAGAAGTCTTGCGCCGTTTTTGCTGCTGTATTCAATAATGTTAGGCAGATTCCTGCTAAGGAACAGATATATTCCCTCCGTCACAGAATAAGCTCCTATGTTATGGAAAACAAGCATATCACCAATCTTAAGGTCTGTAAGTTCAAGATTCTTCACAATAACATCTCCGACTGTACAGAGTGAACCGCATACATTCCAATGAACCGTTCCTTCTGACTTCTGCACAAGTTCATTGCCAAGAAGGGCACATGCGTCACTCATTGCAAATGTCTTTGACGCATCCACATCCATCGGAATATGTTCCGTTACAGGCAGTTTCATTGCCATAGTCTGTCCATAGTAATTAATATGGTTAATTCCACCATCCACTATACAGTAATGCTGCTCCTTATTATACTTAATGTCCTCCACTCTTGTAAGGAATAATCCGCATGTTGCAGCAATATACCTTCCCATCTCAAGAGATATGTGATACTTGTCTCTTATTGTGTCAAGCTTAGTTGCAAGTGCCCTCAGCATGTCATAGTTATTATTATCCACACCCGGCTCAAAATATGACACAAATAATCCCGGACCATACTCAAATTCTTCTGCCTTGTAGCCATACTTTTCATAAAGCCTGTCGCACAATGAATCGAGCCAGTCAATCTCTTTGTCTATGTGGTCTGATTTCTTCTTCTGTGTTCCTGTATAACACTGGATTCCCCTGATATCAACATATTTGAATTCATCTCTTTTGCTGATGATATTCTCAATATCTTCCTCATCAAGTCCAAACTGGTTGCCGCTTGTAACTCTGAGAAGAACGTGTATTACTGTACTTCTCTTCTCTGCCATTGATGCAAGAAGCTGGAAATGTCTTACTGATTCAACGGTATATATTCCTACGCCGCCGCAGTCATCCATTACATGTTCAATATCTGCACGTTCCTTATTAACACCGGAGAGAACTATATCCTGCATATTCACATGTTCATTCTCACATATTGCAAATTCTCCCGGTGAACACACCTCGAATCTCATTCCAAGTCTGCTCATGACCGGTACAAGAAACGGATTAGCTTTCATTGCATAAAGCACATCTATTCCCTCGCCCAGAATCTGTTTAATTGTGTTAAGTCTTGATTCGAGCTCATCTACATTGAATATATATGAAGGTGTTCCATATGTATGTGCAATATTTTTTAATATATCAGCATTCACTCTTGTAGTCCTCCATAAGTTTGTTACGGTCTATCTTACCATTCTTAGTTATAGGCATTGAAGCCACCTGACTGAACACGCTTGGTATCATGAACTTCGGAAGCTTGGCAGACAATTCATGCACAATTGTCTTCTTGTCTGTATCACCTTCATAGAAGCCGATTATCTTATTATCATCCTTATCGAATATGCAGCATGTTCTTACGACATTATCAACCGCTCCCATTGCAGCTTCAATCTCACCAAGCTCTATTCTGTGTCCCATATGCTTAATCTGGAAATCTTTACGTGATGAGAAACACATCTCGCCGTTATCATTGTAATAGCCAAGGTCTCCTGTACGGTATATCATCTCAATATATCTGTCATTAAGAGGGTTCTGTACAAATGCCGAATCAGTCTTTTCTTTGTTCCTGTAATATCCAAGTGAAAGTGCTGTTCCGGATACACATATCTCACCGAGCCTGCCCGGCATTGTCCCGTCTACAAGCCTGTCATCATCATCGAGCAGAAATACCTTTTCATTAGGGAATGCCTTACCCATAGGAAGCTTCTCATCAAGCCCGAATTCTCTGTCTACAATATAATATGTACAGTTGCATGTAATCTCAGTAGGACCATAAACATTAACAAACATTGCGTCCGGATACTGCTCTCTCCATGCATTAAGATGCTTGATTGGCATCACCTCACCACTGAATATTACCTTATTAATGCATGATGGTCTCTTATACTCAAATCCGTTAAGCGTCGTAACTATGCAGAGTGCGGAAACAGCCCACACAAGTGTTGTAACCTTGCGGTCTTCAAGGTAATCAAGAAGCTTCGTAGGAAATGAGAAAAACTTCTTCGGGATAATCTGCAATGTTGCACCTGTATAAAGAGCTGAATATATGTCCTTAACAGATACATCAAAGTCAAACGGTGCCTGATTGCCTATAACATCATCCTCTGTAATGTTAAATATCTTTGTAAAATATCCAATAAAATCTATAACTGAACGATGGCTTACGATAACACCCTTCGGCACTCCCGTTGAGCCGGATGTAAATATTGAATAGAGCGGATCGATATCAAGTGCCTGCTCACGTACCTTTCCAAGCTCGTCCTCATCAATTATATGATCCATAAGTTCATCAGCCAGCAGAACCTTACCGTTAAAATCGAGCTTCTCTACCTTAGCCCTGGACTTCTCATCCACAATCATTACATCAGGTTCAAGTGTCTTAATTATTGTATCAAGTCTTGCCGGTGGCTGTGAAGGGTCAAGCATGACATAAAAGCAGCCTGCATATACCGCACCCATGAATACGGCAAGTGCTTTGCAGCCTTTGTCCATGAATACGGGCACAGGTCTTCTTACGCCTGTAACCTCAATAAGTGCCGAACCTGCCCTTCTGGCACGGTCTGCAAGTTCGTCATAACTGTACGCTTCTTTCTCATCAGCACATGCTGTCTTTGCTCCATTCCTTGCCACAGATTCTTCAAGGAATTCCAATACATTAATCGCCATTACATCCTCCTATTGCGCATAGCAAATCAATAATATATAATATTATCATATTATGAATTTTTATGAAAGGATTATTTGATATGGATAAATTAAAACGTATAGGAGCTATTGTAATTGTTGTTATTCTGATTGCGCTGTATATCACCACACTTATCCTTTCATTTATGCAAAGTCCCGAAGCAAAGTTTTTCTTTCAGGGCTGTGCGATTGCAACCGTAGGTCTTCCGGTTGTTCTGTACGCAATGATGCTTGCGTACAAATTCATGTCCGGCAAAAAATAAAACCAACAAAAACAAATAAAAAAGGCGTAATGATTACGCCTTTTTCTTTATATCTGCATCTGCTGTATTACTTTGTGTAGCTGCTTACACGATGAATTATCTCATGTCTTCCCGGACCGTTAGATACCATTGTGATAGGAGCTTCAATCTCCTGCTCAATTGCCTCAATATAATTGCGGCATTCAACAGGGAGATCTTCATAATTCCTGATTCCCCTGATATCACACTTCCATCCTGGGAACTTCTTAAGAACAGGCTTAGCCTTCTCAAGCTGGTATGTTGTAGGGAATTCCTTTGTTACCGTGCCATCTATCTCATAACCTACACACATTGGAATCTCATCAAGATATCCAAGTACATCGATTACAGTAAGTGCTACTTCTGATGTTCCCTGCATACGGACACCGTAGCGTGTTGCAACGGCATCGAACCATCCCATTCTTCTAGGTCTTCCTGTTGTAGCACCGAATTCGCCTCCGTCACCGCCGCGCTTGCGAAGTTCATCTGCCTCTTCACCGAATATCTCACTTACAAATGCTCCTGCACCTACTGCTGATGAATAAGCCTTAACTACAGTAACAACATCCTTAATCTCACTTGCAGGAATACCTGCACCGATAGCACCATATGCCGAAAGTGTTGAAGATGATGTAACCATAGGATATATTCCATGGTCAGGATCCTTAAGTGCTCCGAGCTGTCCTTCAAGAAGGATATTCTTGCCTTCCTTAATTGCCTTATGAAGAAACGCTGATGTATCCGTTACATAAGGTGCAATCATATCTCTGTATGAAAGAAGAAGCTTAAATATATCGTCAGCCTTCATAGTCGGCTTATGATAGAGATGCTCAAGAAGAATATTCTTATAATCAACTACTCTTTCAACCTTCTCCTTAAGAACTGCCTCATCCTCAAACAGTTCACTTACCTGGAAACCAATCTTCGCATACTTATCTGAATAAAAAGGTGCAATGCCTGACTTTGTAGAACCGAATGACTTACCGGCAAGTCTCGCCTCTTCATATGTATCAAAATCAACATGGTAAGGCATAAGAATCTGGGCTCTGTCAGAAACGAGAATCTTAGGCATTGGAACATTGCGGTCCGTAATGCTCTTCAGCTCGTTGATAAGATAAGGAATATTAAGAGCAACACCATTGCCGATTACACTTGTTGTATGATTATAAAATACTCCTGATGGAAGAAGATGAAGTGCAAACTTACCGTAATCATTAATTATAGTATGTCCTGCATTGCTTCCACCCTGAAATCTTACAATGATATCTGACTCTTCTGCGAGCATATCGGTAATCTTGCCCTTACCTTCGTCGCCCCAGTTAGCTCCTACGATTGCTTTTACCATATGTCTATGTCCTCCGTGCACATATAATTGTCATTGACAAACCAACAACATCTTTATATTAACACATATCAATCCATAATTACAATCAATACTTATTATATTATTCATAATTTGTGCTTATCCACAAATAAATAAATATTTAGTTGCGGGTATTGCATTTCATTTCTTCATGTGCTATTATTCATCTATAGATGATGTAGTATTCAAAACTACATTGAATATTTTTAAATACTACAAGATATAATATATATAATCAGGTAAGTGCTCCGGCACTTTGTACCTGCGGAATGGAGGCTGTTATGAAAAACATTAAAAAATTAAAAGATCCCGGTAGCGCAATAACGCACTTTATAGGAATGATTATGGCTCTGTTTGCAGCAACGCCACTGCTTATCCGTGCCACCCACGAACCTGATACAATACATGTCGTATCACTGGCCGTATTTATCATAAGCATGATACTTCTGTATGCAGCAAGCACGGCATATCATTCATTTAACCTTTCTGCCAGAGCCAATCTTATACTTAAGAAGATTGACCATATGATGATATTCGTCCTTATCGCCGGAACATACACCCCGATGTGCCTTATTGTCCTCCACGGAAGAACAGGTTATATTCTGCTTGCTACAGTATGGGGAATTGCAATCGCCGGAATTGTTATCAAAGCACTCTGGGTAACATGTCCAAAGTGGTTCTCATCAATACTCTATATTGCAATGGGATGGGTATGCGTGCTTGCATTCACACAGATACTCAATTCCCTCTCACCTGCTGCTTTTGGGTGGCTTCTTGCCGGAGGCATTATTTATACCGTCGGTGGTATTATATACGCCCTCAAGCTTCCGATATTCAACGCAAAGCATAAGCAGTTCGGTTCACATGAGATATTTCATCTTTTTGTAATGGCCGGAAGTCTGTGTCATTTTATACTGATGTTTAATTATGTGTGCACGATGCCTGTAATCTGATCTGCATATAATCATAATGTAATAATGCCCTGAAGCAGTTCATATCAATCTGTGATACTGCTCAGGGCATTATTGTTATATTTTTGAATTTTAATCCATAAGTCTGAAAATAGCATTTTTGATATCGTTATACTTTGACCTCGATATCGGAAGCACATCACCATTGCTCATCCTGACACCATCAGGCTTTACTACACTTACATGTCTTGCATTAATAAGGTAGCTCCTGTGTATCCTTATAAACCTGCCTCCCAGCCTTTCTATATAATCACTGAAAGCTCCTCTTACTTTGTATGTGGCATTTTCACAATTTCCGCAGAAATGAAACATCATATAATGCCGGCGGCTTTCTACATATACGACATCATCCGGAAGAAATATCTTAAGGCCTTCGCTGAATTCAACAGCCATCTTGGCATCCATCTCACCGATTTTGTCAAATATGGCATTCATGCACTCGGTAATCCTGTCCTCAAGCAGTGCATCTTTTATCAGATATCTGATTGCTCCTACTTTATAACCTTCCGTCGAATAGTCGAGATATGCCGTAACAAATACTATAAATGCATCTTTGTTATATTTCCTTATCTCAAGCGCGGCATCATATCCACTCATTCCCTGCATGTTGATATCCATGAAAATAATGGTATACTCCCTGAGGGCTTCCATTTTACCAAGGAGTTCCTCGCCGGAGCTGAATATGTTCACTTCATACTCTTCCCGTCTGTGTGACATATAACCATTAATATATCTGTGTATAGAATCATAAAAACACTGCTCATCATCACAAATTGCAATCTTTATCATGTCTGCCTCTGCTGTACTTCATCTGCCTGTTCAAATGAGATTAATGACGTTTTCTGCCTTTTTTCTTGCCGGCCTTCTCTATGTTGACAGTTCGTCCCTTTATCTGTACATTGTTAGACATTGCCTTAAGAACAATATCGGCATACTTTCTAGGCACTTCAACAAATGTGTACGCGTCATACATATCAATAGAGCCCACAAGCTTGCCCGGCATTCCCGATTCACCGGCAATTGCCCCGAGAATATTAGACGGCTTAACTTTGTCCTTCTTACCTATATTAATGAAAAGACGCACCATCTTGCTTCCGTTGCCGTCATTGTCATCAAAATGTACAGGAAGTACATCGTCTTCTCTGTCATGGTCATCACCGAGAACCATCTTAAGAAGCGCTGCTGCAAGATCTATTGATGTATAATCCTCGTCATTTATCTTCTCTTCAACGATAGCACGCATATCTGCAAGTCCGCCTGCCTCAAGTGTCTTACGCACCTGCTCAAAGAGATTGTCTATTCTTGTATTCTTAACATCATCCAGTGACGGAATCTGACGTGCCATAATCTTAGTCTTGCAATATCTTTCGATATCCTTAAGCTTGTAGATTTCCTTGCCTGTCACAAATGAAAATGCAAGGCCCGCACGTCCTGCACGGCCGGTACGGCCGATTCTGTGTACGTAATACTCCTCATCCTGAGGAAGGTCATAGTTGAATACAATGTCAACATCATCAACATCAATACCTCTTGCAGCCACATCTGTTGCAATAAGGATCTCAGTCTTGCCCTTACGGAAGTCATTCATAACCCTGTCACGCTGTGCCTGCTTCATATCGCCATGAATTCCGTCAGCAAAATATCCTCTTCCCTTAAGTTCTGATATAAGGTCATCAACCTGCTTCTTAGTGTTACAGAATACAACCGAGAGCTTAGGATTATATATATCTATAAGTCTTGAAAGAATCTCATCCTTATTCTTGGAACGGACTTCAAAGTAGTACTGCTCAATATTCTCCACAGTAAGCTCCTTGCGTACTACCTTAATGACTTCGGCGTCATTCTGGAATGTTCTTGCTATATCCATAATTGCCTTAGGCATTGTTGCTGAGAACATTACAGTCTGTCTCTCCTCCGGCATCTGCGTAAGGATAGTCTCCATATCCTCACGGAAGCCCATATCAAGCATCTCATCCGCTTCATCAAGAATTACCATCTTAACCTTGTCAAACTTGACTGTCTTGCGGCGCATATGATCCATGACACGTCCCGGAGTTCCGACAACTATCTGCACACCTGTCTTAAGCGACTTTATCTGTCTTACTATCTCCTGGCCGCCGTATACCGGAAGCACCTTGATTGAGCTCATGTACTTGGCAAGCTTCCTGATCTCATCAGCCACCTGTATTGCAAGCTCTCTTGTAGGGCAGAGTACAACAGCCTGTACACATTTTAACTTTGGGTCAATTGACTGGAGCATAGGAATGCCGTATGCTGCTGTCTTACCTGTTCCTGTCTGTGCCTGACCTACAATATCCTTTCCCTCAAGCACTACAGGAATAGCCTTAGCCTGTATCGGAGATGCCTCCTCAAAACCCATGTCGCCAATCGCCTTCAAAATCTTCTCATCAACATTTAATTCTTCGAACTTCAAATTTTCCTCATTTCCACGCCCTGCGCATATGCGTTCCGGGCAATAATTAATACTGACACAAAGCTGCGCCGTCATGACGTCAGCCTTTTAATAGTACATCCTAGGCATTTTCATGTCAATTATTTTTTCATCCTGTTCCGCTATGGTTCCGCTATGCAGCTCTCTGTGCGTGCATAAGCTTTCTGTAGCTTACTGTAAAGTATGCTATCTCCGCTATTGCAGTTATAGTCCAGGAACAGCTGTATACAAGATAAAGTGAAGGAACCGTGTGGAAGTATGCAAATATCGTGTACACCCAGATAATACGGAATATGCACGAACCCATTATCACTATAAATGTAGGAACAATACTTTTGCCTATTCCACGGCACGCTGCTATTGTACAGTCCATGAATGCACTTATGAAAAATGAGAATCCCATAACATGAAGTCTCTGCAGTCCTGCGTCAACTACTGCAGTCTCTGTTGTAAATACCGACAGGAACTGACGTCCGAATATAATAAGAAGTCCTCCGCCAATAAGACCTACAAGTGCCGAATAGAACAGGCTTATAAAATAACTCTTCAGCACACGTTCATGTCTGCCTGCACCGAGATTCTGTCCCATGAATGTCGCGCATCCTGTGTAGATTGCAGCCATTACATTGAACATAAGCGCATCCGCATTGGCAGCCGCTGAATTACCGGACACCATAACCGCATCGAATGAATTGACACCGGTCTGTATAAACAGATTGGCAAGTGCAAATATTGAATTCTGAAGTCCTGCCGGAAGTCCCAGCACCAGAACTGCCTTTGCAAGCACAGGGTCTATCTTAAGCTCGTCCATGCGAAGGCGGCAGCTGTCATTTCTTCCAAACATATGCTTAACAGTAAGCCCCGCTGATATGTACTGCGCAATAATACTTGCTATTGCAACACCCTCAGCAGCCATTCCGCATCCTATTACAAATACGAGATTCAGAATAATATTAACCACACCGCCACAGGACAGGTAAATAAGAGGTCTGTTGGTCTCACCTTTTGCACTGAGCACACCATTACCGAAGTTGAATACTGCAAGAGCCGGCATTCCAAGCCCGTATATTCTGAAATACAGAACTGCTCCGTCTATGAGTTCCTCCTTGGTATTGAGCATCGTAAGCATCGTTCTCGCAAATCCGACACATATAGCGCTTAATATAACTCCTATTATTATACACAGCAGCAGCGATGTATGAACCGTGCGGGCTGTCTTCTTATCATCTCCCGCACCAAGCTGCTGTGCAGCTCTTACATTAATTCCGCTTCCCATACCTATAAGAAGTCCGGTAAATAATGTAACCAGCAGTGTTGTCGAGCCTACCGAACCAAGTGCCTCATAGCTTGCAAATCTTCCGACAACAGCCACATCAGTCATATTGAAAAGTATCTCGAGTACCTGTGAACACATCAGCGGAATGCTGAATATAATTATATTCTTCCACAAAGAGCCTTGTGTAATATCTATTTTTTTCTTATCTTTATAATCTGCCATATTATTTTCCAATCTTATCTTTCCATATAGATAATCATTACGGTACAGATTAGGATATTATCACTACATTTGCATAATTTCAATATATTTATTATAATTGCACAGCTATACTTTAAATAAAAAATAGTGTATACTAACTCTTGATACTTACCAGAAACGGAGAAATGTTTTTATGATTTTATCATGTAATGATATATGTAAGGCATTCGGCACTGACGAGATTCTTAAGCATGTTTCCTTTCACATCGAAGACCGTGAAAAGGCTGCCATAGTCGGAATAAACGGTGCCGGCAAGTCTACATTAATGAAGATAATTGCCGGGGACAGCACGCCTGACACAGGACAGGTCATACTTGCCCACGGCGCTACAATGGGATATCTCGCGCAGCATCAGAACCTTGATACTGACAATACCATTTTTGATGAGCTCTTAAGCATCAAGGCTGACATACTTAATATGGAAAGCACTATGCGCCAGCTTGAGGCGGACATGAAGAATGTAGAGGGTGCTGAGCTTGAGGATATGCTTGAACGTTATTCAAGACTTACACATTCCTTTGAGCAGATGAACGGTTACGCCTACAAGAGCGAGATTACCGGTGTTCTTAAGGGACTTGGCTTTACAGATGAAGATTTTACTAAGAAGGTTAATACTCTCTCCGGCGGACAGAAGACAAGAGTTGCGCTCGGACGCCTGCTGCTTACAAAGCCTGACATTATCCTGCTTGATGAGCCTACCAACCATCTTGACCTTGAATCCATCAAGTGGCTTGAAACTTTTCTTCTCAATTATCCGGGAAGCGTGCTCATCGTTGCGCATGACAGATATTTTCTTGACCGTATCGTTACTAAGATTGTTGAACTCGATAACGGCGTATGTACCGTGTATCAGGGCAATTACACACAGTATTCCGAGAAGCGTGCAATCGTGCGCAATATGAAGCTTAAGGAATATCTTAACCAGCAGCGTGAGATTAAGCATCAGGAAGCCGTAATAACCAAGCTTAAGCAGTTCAACCGTGAAAAGTCCATTAAGCGCGCCGAGAGCCGTGAAAAGGCTCTTGATAAGATTGAGCTTGTTGAGAAGCCTACAGAAGTCAATGACAAAATGCACATAATGCTTGAGCCTAAGATTGAGAGCGGCAATGATGTTCTTACCGTAACAGGGCTTACCAAAGGCTTTGACGGCAGGACTCTTTTCCATGATGTCAATTTTGACATAAAGCGCGGCGAACATGTTGCACTTATCGGAAGCAACGGAACCGGCAAGACAACAATACTTAAGATTATCAACGGAATATTCGGTCCTGACAGCGGTGAATTCAGGCTTGGCTCTAAGGTCACGATAGGCTACTATGACCAGGAGCATCATGTCCTTGATCCGGACAAGACTCTCTTTGATGAGATTGCGACTGCTTATCCCGATCTTAACAACACTAAGATAAGAAACACGCTTGCTGCATTTCTTTTCACCAACGATGATGTATTCAAACGTATCCGTGACTTAAGCGGTGGTGAGAAGGCACGCGTATCACTTGCCAAGCTTATGCTGTCAGAGGCTAACTTTCTTATTCTCGATGAGCCTACCAACCATCTTGACATGGTATCCAAGGAGATTCTTGAGAATGCGATTAACAGCTATACGGGTACTGTCTTTTATGTATCGCATGACAGATATTTTATCAATACAACCGCTACAAGAATACTCGAACTGACACACAATACGATTCTTAACTACATAGGCAACTATGATTATTATGAGGAAAAGCATGATGCAGTCATGGCGCAGTATCTTGCTCTTAACCCACAGACTGCCGCTTCTTCAGGCGCTGCTTCAGCTTCAGGTGCAGCCAGTGCCGGTTCCAGGGAGGAATGGAAAGCTGCCAAGCAGGACCAGAGCGCAAGGCGCAAACGCGAGCGTGAGATTGAAAAACTGGAGGCTTCAATTGAAGAATACGAAGCAAGGATTGCTTCCATTGATGAAGAATCTGCCGACCCTGAAGTATGTACCAACACCTCCAGACTTATTGAGCTTCATAACGAACGTACAAAACTCGACGATGAGCTTGCGCAAATGTACGAAAAATGGGAAAATCTGTCCTCTGAATAGCGCATTTTTATTGACAAAGCCTGTAAAATACGATATATATATTTTATAATATTTTGAAGGAGGACTTGTTCGAGATGAATAAGACTGAGTTAGTTGCTGCTATGGCAGAGAAGGCTGAGCTTTCAAAGAAGGATGCTGAGGCTGCTCTTAAGGCACTTACAGCTACAATCGCTGAGGAACTTACAAAGGGTGAGAAGGTTCAGTTAGTTGGCTTTGGTACATTTGAAGTATCTGAGAGAGCTGCCAGAACAGGTAAGAACCCACAGACAGGTAAGGCTATCAAGATTCCTGCATCTAAGGCTCCTAAGTTTAAGGCTGGTAAGGCTTTAAAGGATACTGTTAACAGCACAAAGAAGAAAAAGTAATTAATTATTACTTAACCGGAAGCCAAGAGCAGCTGCTTTTGGCTTTTCCTTTTTTATAGATATTATTTATGATACCAGGGTCAGAATCCGGAGCTTTTGCCCCGGCATCTATTTATAGAATTACAGTTATCAGCAGATTGGAGTAAACATGGAAATAGAGCGCAAATTTCTCGTATCACAGATACCCGGCGACATAGCACAGTATAAGTGCAGATTTATTGAACAGGCATATCTTTGTACGAATCCTGTTGTCCGTGTACGCCGCGACAACGATGATTATTATCTCACATACAAATCCAACGGCTTTGTTGCCCGTGAAGAATATAACCTTCCGCTCACGCAGGAAAGCTATGAACATCTTCTTGGCAAGGCTGATGGCAACATAATCACCAAAAGAAGATACGAGATACCTATAGAATATGACTACTATATGCCTGATGAGATATGCAGGAACAATCCTGACCACGCACCTTTTCTTACGATAGAGCTTGATATATTTGAGGGGAAGTTCGCCGGAACGGTTCTTGCCGAAGTTGAATTCGCTTCAGAGGAAGAGGCCGGAGCTTTCATTCCTCCCGACTGGTTCCTGGAAGACGTATCATACTCATCCGAATATCATAACAGTAATATGAGCATGCGCACATTCTGATATGAGTATGCACAGGAATGGAGATTATAATGGATATCACAAAGATAAAAAAACAGTTTAAAATACTTTTAGCAAGTTTTGAACATTCTGCCAAAATTCTTTTAAAATGGCTTATGTGTTCAGTAATTATCGGTCTTTTAATCGGACTTATAGGCTCACTGTTCTATTGGGCAATATCAGCTGCTACAACATTCCGCACAGAGCATGCTTATATACATTTTCTGCTGCCGTTAAGCGGTCTTTTGATAATCGGCCTGTATCAGCTCCTGCATTCTCTTAAGAATTCAGGTACCAACCTTGTTATTAAAGCTATACAAAGCAATGAAGAAGTCCCTCTTAAGGTGTCATTCCTTATAATAGTATCGACTCTCATAACTCACCTTTTTGGCGGTTCTGCCGGCCGTGAAGGAGCTGCGCTCCAGATTGGCGGTTCATTCGGCAATTACATTGGCAAAAAGCTTAGGTTTGATGAGCGTGACACCAAGATTCTCATTATGTGCGGAATGAGCGCTTGCTTCTCTGCACTGTTTGGCACTCCGATGGCGGCTGCCGTATTCTCAATGGAAGTTGTAAGTGTCGGACTTATGCACTATGCTGCTTTGGTTCCGTGCGTACTTGCCTCTTTAATCGCTGCAGGTGTTGCGGGATTTTTCAATATAACACCAACTGCATTTACAATAGGCAGTATTCCGGCAATGACGCTGTCAGGCGGAATCAAAACAATTATTCTCGCTGCACTGTTTGCCGCAGCAAGCATACTGTTCTGCGTTACTCTTCATAAGAATGAAGAGATTTTTGCAAAACTGTTTAAAAATCAATATGTCCGCATACTTGTAAGCGGCTGTATCGTTGTGCTTCTTAACACACTTCTCGGCACAACCGATTACATGGGTGCCGGCGGCGACGTCATCGCACGAAGCTTCACAGGCAGTGAGGCATGGTATGTATTCCTTCTCAAAATTATATTAACCGCATTGACGCTGTCCGGAGGTTTCAAAGGCGGTGAGATTGTTCCATCACTCTTTATAGGAGCAACTCTCGGCAGCTTTTTATCATCAATATTCGGCCTTCCTCCGGCACTTTGTGCAGCATGCGGCATGGTCGCCGTCTTCTGCGGCGTTACGAACTGCCCTATCACATCTCTTCTCATGGCTGTTGAGATGTTTGGAACAGGGGCGGTACACTATTGCATACTTGCAATCGCAATAAGCTATCTTCTTTCCGGATACTACAGCCTTTACAGCAGCCAGAAGATTGTATACTCCAAGTATGAGCCGCGCTACATCAATCGTAATGCAAAGCACTGATATAACATAGATCATGGTCAGATATCAAAAATGGGATGTGAAAAATAAACCACTTTTCACATCCCGTTTTTATTTTAATATCAGCCTATTACATCACTCATGTCATACATGCCTGCCGGCTTACCTGCCAGAAACTTGGCAGCTTCAATAGCACCCTTTGCAAATACAGCCTTAGAGTAGGCAGTATGCTTGAATTCTATGACCTCATCCTCTCCGGCAAATATTACTTCGTGCTCACCAACGATTGTTCCGCCTCTTACCGCACTGATTCCTATCTCCTTAGGATCACGCTTCCTGCGCTCCTGACTTCTGTCATACTTATAATAATATCCATCAGGAAGTACATCCTTAATTGAATCTGCAAGAGCAAGTGCTGTTCCGCTCGGTGCGTCAAGCTTCTGGTTATGATGCTTCTCTACTATCTCGACGTCAAATCCGGCAGGATTGAACACCTTCGCCGCCTGTGCAAGGAGCTTGAACAGAGTATTGATACCAAGTGACATATTGGCAGACTTAAGAACTGCTACCTGCTTTGATGTCTCATTGATTCTCTCTATCTGCTCATCGCTTAATCCTGTTGTACATACTACAACCGGAACCTGATTCTTAGCAGAGAACTCAAGGAGCTTATCTACTGCCTTGGCTGAAGTAAAATCGATTATTACATCTGCCTTGACTACGCAGCTGTCTATTGACGGAAATACAGGATATTTGTTGTGCCCGTCATCAAATGGATCAACTCCCGCAACTATCTGTGCATTCTCATCACCTTCCAGCAGATTGGTAATCATCTGTCCCATCTTGCCATTACAGCCGTGCATTATTATTCTTGTCATTATAATCCTCGTTTCTGCGGCATATACCGCTTATCGAATAGTTATACTATTACCGGTCCTTATAAAAGTATTATTACTTCAGAAGTCCGTAATTCTTAAGAGCATTCTTAAGAGTCTCAAGATTCTTGTCTTCCATTGGTGAAAGAGGCATTCTGAGTGGTCCTACTTCCATTCCCATAAGATTAAGCGCATGCTTTACAGGGATTGGATTAACCTCACAGAAAAGTGCATCTATAAGCTCAATAGCCTCAAGTTGAAGCTTTCTGCTGGCCTCAACATTGCCTGCAAGATACTCTGCGACAATATCATGTGTCTTCTTAGGAGCAACATTGGAAAGCACTGATATAACACCCTTGCCGCCAAGTGAAAGGATAGGTACTATCTGGTCATCATTACCTGAGTACATATCAATACATCCGTCTGCAAGTGACATAAGCTTTGCTGCCTGTGAAATATTACCTGTTGCTTCCTTAATACCTACAATGTTATCTACTGTCTTAGCAAGAGTAACTGCTGTCTCCGGAAGTATGTTACAGCCTGTTCTGCTTGGTACATTATACATGATTATAGGAAGGTCTACTGACTTTGCAATTGTTGTATAATGTGCAATAAGTCCCTTCTGTGTAGCCTTGTTATAATACGGTGTTACAACAAGAAGACCGTCAACGCCTACACTCTGTGCTTCCTGTGAGAGGAATACTGCAGACTCAGTGCAGTTAGAGCCTGTTCCTGCAATTACAGGAATTCTCTTATTAACATGTGATACAGTAAATTCAATTGCATCAAGATGTTCCTTCTCGCTTAATGTCGATGCTTCACCTGTTGTTCCGCACACAATAATGGCATCTGTTCCGTTATCTACCTGATAATCAATAAACTCTGCCATCTTATCATAATTAATCTCTCCGTTAGCCTTCATAGGCGTAATCATTGCAACGCCTGCGCCCTCAAATATTGCCATACTTCTTTTTCCTTTCATTATTAGATCTGCATCATTAAAAAAAGCCCTTACGGGGCTGCAAAAAGAGGACGTGAGAAGTCCATCCTTTAAGTAGCCCTCCATCTTAAGAATCTGCTGTCAAAAAGCTATCCTAAAGATGACAGTGACATGGCTGTTAACCATGCCCCCAGCAATGAAAGCCAGCACCTTCATCACTTCGGCGTCATCCCCTTTGAAATGGTTTCTTCTGTATCTGTTACATCCGCCATTCTACTCTTGAATTACGCACCTCTACTTTTTATATGCTTACTATAGCATTATGCTTCTTATATGTCAATAAATCTGCAAATCTATAATTTTTTTGTAATTTCCCCATTGCCAAAGTACCAATCATATAGTATTATAGTACTATGTTTTGTAAATATATTATCATAAATAAGGAGTTCAATGAAAAATAAAATTCTTACAATTATATTTCTGTTATTAATTATTCTGTTATTCCCAGCCATATTAAAGTGCAATAATATAAAGCCTCATTCTGACAGGCTTATAAGCAGTAATGTGTCAGATATAACCGATTCTGTCGAACCGGCTGCGGCAGGAGATTATCCACCGGGTTCATATAACTGCTCATATACTATATCAGATAATGACAGCAAGCGTTTTGTCTACATAAAAGGCTTTTGGACATCTATAACCGTATATGCAGATGACGATATCATATACTCCGGCAATGATAAGAACCCGAATAATGATATGTCTGTATGCTGGTTCAGTATTCCAGCAGGAACAGGTGAACACACTTTGTATATACATGCCGTTTCTAAAAATGCACATTATAATGATGAGGTAATTTCGGAAATTATCCTTGCAGACAAAGGTGATTTTAACGAATACATTTTCATGAACAACATTTATGCATTTATATTCTTCATATCTGCATTAATAACAGGTCTTCTGTGTCTTATAGGAGCATTAAGCATGCGCTCCCGTGTATCACAGAACAGTTATCTGACATTCACATACCTTGGCATATTTATATTACTTGCAGGCACATGGCTTCTGCTCGACTCGAAGCTGCTTCTTCTTGTAACTAACAGGACCGCACTTATATCACTTGCTTCATATACAGTATTTATGCTTATGCCTGCCGTACTGATAATGTATATAAGTGAGATGTCTTCCGGCAGCCAGCGTCCTTATTATATATTATGCGGAATAATACTTACCAACACTGTATTATATCTTATAAGTTATATTCTGGCACCTGTTATGATTCCGTATGTACTCTCAGCATGCCATATAATGATTATGTCCGCTATCATATATGTTCTGTACAGATGCATACGGAGGGCAAAAAGTTATAACACACCTGAACTAAAAAGCATCCTTGCAGGATTTATATTTATGTGTCTGTTTTCACTTATGGCGCTTATATCATTCTATATAAGCAGCTCATCGCATTATTCTTATGTATACGCCATAGGACTTGCCATATTCATCACATGCATGATTACAGGATCTTTGCAGCGGATGTACAGCTATATAACCGACAATGCCAACGTAAGCGCCTACAAGCAGCTGGCTTACATTGATTCGCTTACCGGTCTCATGAATAAAGCTTCATTCACGACCGAACACATTAAGCCGATTACATCTCCTACAGCATATATCATGTTCGACCTTAACGGACTTAAGCACACCAATGACACTTACGGACACAAAGAAGGCGATGAGCTGATAGCTGCAGCGGCTGAATGTATCCGTGCAGTATTCGGACGCATTGGCAAATGCTACCGTTTTGGAGGCGATGAGCTGATTGTTATTCTGTACGGATTCAAAGCCAGGGATATTGATGCTCTTCTCAATTACAAATTACCGGCTGTCATAAACTCATGCAACTCCAATAGAGATGTTCCGATTGAGGTTTCATATGGATATGCGATATGTAACGATGATTCTGTCACACGTCAGGAATTATTCAAACAGGCTGATGAACGCATGTATGCAATGAAAAAGAGTGTAGAAGGCTGTTCCCGGTAAACAGATAATGTATATGTGCTTCTCTCTTATTCAATATAAAAATGCTGCCATGCATGTGTCACTTCGTCTTCGGGCACAGTTCCCGGGCGATGTATTCATGCATGGCAGCATCCAATTAAGTGATATTTATATCTGCTGATTACTGTTCGTCTATATCTTCATGGCTTTCTGCAGCAGTAACCGTATCAGGCTCACTCTTATCCGCAAGTTCTATCTTGCTGATTGATACCTCATATGCCACTCTCTTCTCTACCTCAGTCTCACTGATCTTCTTGGCATATTCACGGCTCTGGACTCTTCCCCATACAAGGAGATGTGCTCCAACCTCAAGAGAAGCTGCATATCGTGCATTACGTCCCCATGCGATACATGGAATGTAATCCGACTTACCGTAAGGTCTGTTGACAGCTATAAGGACATCTGCTATCTCTCTTCCGAGAGGCGTCTTTCTATAAATAGGAGGCTTGCAGATGAATCCGTCAAGATATATCTGATTCGACTTATTCTGCTCTTCCGGCTCTTCATCAACAAACTGAAGCTCTCTGACAAATATTGAAAGCATAAGTCTGTTCTTTGTACCCTCATGCTTATTATATGATCTGAACTGGCCGATTACTTCAATCATCTTATCTCTGTAATCCTGTGTCACATCAATAAGTCTCTCCGAGATCATGAGAGGAATAACGTCTGCCATATTGCTCAGTCTGTTAACTGACACATTGACGATATAAAATCCTTCCCCAAATACCTCATGACTGTACTGAAACTCAGATACGATTCTGCCAACAATACATACCTTGTTATTTTCTATTACCTTGTCTACCATTTTGATTTCTCCCTTCGTTCTTCTCATTCTACTATATTGCGCGCTTAATAAGCATATTCCAGATATAGTAGTTTTGTCTATAAAATCTTATCGACCATATTTGATATAATACATCAAACACTCTACATATTGTAACATTTCACAAAAGAATCACAAGTAAATTTTCGGTTAAGAATTTTAAATTTTAATAAAGCAAAAATCTCCTCACACCAGTATTCACGCCGTTGTGAGGAGATTATCATGTTATATCTTATTAAAGTTTATAAAATAATTACTTGCGGTTAGCTCTGTAACGCTGTGTCGAATCAAGTATCTTCTTGCGGATTCTAAGTGACTTAGGAGTTACTTCAAGAAGCTCATCCGTATCAATGTAGTCAAGTGCCTGCTCAAGGCTTAATATCTTAGGCGGTACAAGTCTGAGTGCCTCATCCGAACTTGAAGATCTTGTGTTGGTAAGATGCTTTGTCTTACATACGTTAACCTCAATATCCTCGGCACGCGGATTCTCACCAACTATCATTCCGGCATATACTTTCTCGCCAGGTCCGATGAAGAGCTGTCCACGCTCCTGTGCATTGAACAGACCATATGTTATTGCTTCGCCTGACTCATAAGCTATAAGTGAACCCTGCTTTCTGTACTGGATATCACCCTTGTATTCTTCATAGCCCTCAAATGAAGTATTAAGAATACCATTACCCTTTGTATCTGTCATGAACTCTCCACGATAACCTATAAGTCCTCTTGAAGGGATTGAGAACTGAAGTCTCGTATAACCGCCATTGATAGGTGTCATGCCAAGAAGTTCACCCTTACGCTGGCTGAGCTTCTGGATTACGCTTCCTGAGAATTCTTCAGGGACATCAACATACGCAAGCTCGATTGGTTCAAGCTTTCTTCCTCTCTCATCATAATGATAGAGAACCTCTGCCTTACTTACCGCAAATTCAAAGCCTTCACGTCGCATGTTCTCGATAAGTACCGAGAGGTGAAGCTCACCACGTCCTGATACCTTGAATGAATCCATTCCTTCATTCTCCTCAACACGAAGACTGACATCTGTATTGAGCTCGCGGAAAAGTCTGTCTCTGATATGTCTTGATGTTACAAACTTACCTTCCTGACCTGCGAGCGGACTGTCATTAACCATGAAATCCATAGACAGTGTAGGCTCTGAAATCTTCTGGAAAGGTATTGCCTCAGGGTTATCTACTGAGCAGATTGTATCACCGATTCGTATATCAGGAATACCTGAAATAGCTACGATAGAACCTATCTTAGCCTCGTTAACCTCTATCTTGTTAAGTCCCTCAAACTCATAGAGCTTGTTAATCTTAACTCTCTTGCGGAAATCAGGGTCATGGTGGTTAACAAGCATTACTTCCTGATTAACCTTGATTGAACCGTTATCAACCTTACCAACACCGATACGTCCTACATAGTCGTTATAATCAATCGTGCTTATAAGTACCTGTGTAGGTGCATCAGGGTCACCTTCAGGTGCCGGAATACTGTTGATAATTGTCTCAAACAAAGGTGTCATATCCTTGCGCTCATCATCAAGATCAAGTACCGCAAATCCGGACTTTGCTGATGCAAATACAAATGGGCAGTCAAGCTGATCGTCATTAGCATCAAGATCGATAAATAGCTCAAGAATCTCATCTATTACTTCCTGAGGTCTCGCCTCAGGTCTGTCTATCTTATTAATACATACAATAACTGAAAGATCAAGCTCAAGTGCTTTCTGAAGAACGAACTTTGTCTGAGGCATTACGCCTTCATATGCATCTACTACAAGGACAACACCATTAACCATCTTGAGTACACGCTCTACCTCACCACCAAAATCAGCATGTCCAGGAGTATCGATAATGTTAATCTTTGTTCCGTTATAATTAATGGCAGTGTTCTTAGATAAGATTGTGATACCTCTCTCACGCTCAATATCATTAGAGTCCATAACACGCTCTGCCACTTCCTGATTAGCACGGAATGTACCGCTCTGCTTAAGAAGCTGGTCTACAAGCGTTGTCTTACCATGGTCAACGTGGGCTATAATTGCAATGTTTCTTACGTCCTCGCGCTTAGTTCTCATCTTTAATCCTTTCCTGCCCGGCTGAGGGCTTCCTATTAAAATAAATGTCAAATAAAAATATTTTTTGTAACTTTAATATTCTATCACACTATAATCGGATTGCAAGAAAAACTTACAAATTATTTTTTATTGCGAACGCTCCCCGTATGTGGTAAGTTATATTTTATATAGTTTTATCATTAACAGGAGCGTACACGATATGAACTTTTTAGAAGAAAGAATTGCAAGGGACGGAATTGTAAAAGAAGGTAATGTGCTTAAGGTTGACAGCTTCCTTAACCACCAGATGGACATCAGGCTTTTCGATGAGATAGGCGCTGAATTCAAGCGTCGTTTTGCTGACTCCAATATCAACAAGATACTCACAATCGAGGCTTCAGGCATCGGCATTGCATGTATTGTTGCAAGGCATTTTGACGTACCTGTTGTATTTGCCAAGAAATCAAAGAGCATTAATATAGAAGGAGAAGTATATGTTGCCGAGGTTGAATCATTCACCCACAAGTGTAAGAACAATGTTATTGTCTCCAAGAAGTTCTTAAACCCGGAAGACCATGTGCTTATCATTGATGATTTTCTTGCCAACGGATGCGCCCTTCAGGGGCTTATATCAATCGTGAACGAGTCAGGTGCAACAGTTGAAGGTATCGGCATTGCAATTGAGAAAGGCTTCCAGTCAGGTGGAAGAATCATCCGCAATCTCGGATACCATCTTGAGTCTCTTGCAATCGTTGAGAGCATGAACGCTGAAGACGGCACTATCACGTTCCGTTCTTAAGTACTGTAATATCTGCTGGCAGCGCAGGAGCTGTCATATATTCTGACAATACTAATTATATGGAGATAATCTCATGAACAAAGATACGAATAATACTTCAGGCACAGCAGCCGCATCAGGCAGCTCAATAGACAACCTCTATCGTCTTGATGGAAAGGTATCCATCCATCAGGCAATACCTTTCGGACTGCAGCACATTCTTGCAATGTTTGTTGCCAACATAGCACCTATATTCATCGTGGCAGGTGCCAGCGGACTGACTACTGAGCAGTCAGCCATGCTTATCCAGAGTGCCATGCTCATCGCCGGCATAGGCACACTTATCCAGCTCTTTCCTATATACAGATTAGGTTCAGGGCTGCCTATAGTAATGGGTATCAGTTTTACATTTGTTTCAATATTCTGTTACCTCGGACCAACATACGGATATAATGCGATAGTCGGTGCTGTCCTTGTGGGCGGCATTATTGAAGGCTGTCTTGGTCTGTTTGCAAGATACTGGATTAAACTTATCACACCAATTGTATCTGCCAGTGTTGTTACAGCAATCGGCTTTTCTTTGCTGTCAGTCGGCGCTGCTTCATTCGGCGGCGGAAGCGGAAGTGAGGCGTTTGGTTCAGCTACCAACTGGATTCTCGGAACAATAACCCTTCTTAGCTGCATACTCTTTAATATATTTGCAAAATCATACCTCAAACAGCTTTCTGTACTTTTCGGACTGGTTGTCGGATATATTGCTGCAATATGCTTTGGTGCTGTTGACTTCTCTGCGCTTCATAACAGTGCAGTCATCGCATTACCATCAATAATGCCTTTCAAGCCGGAGTTCAACCTTAATGCCATAATCTCGGTAACACTGATATTCCTTGTATCTGCAACAGAGACAATCGGCGATACATCCGCTCTTGCAGCCACAGGTCTCGGACGCGATGCTACACTTAAGGAGACATCAGGTTCAATTGCCTGTGACGGATTCATAAGTGCTCTCTCGTCAGTATTCGGTTGCCTGCCTATCACATCATTCAGCCAGAATGTAGGTCTTGTAGCCATGACTAAGGTAGTTAACCGTTTTGCGATTGCAACAGGTGCCGTAATTATGATTCTTGCCGGTGTATTCCCGATTCTCGGTTCACTGCTTGCCACACTTCCTGACGCGGTGCTTGGCGGTTGTACGATAATGATGTTCGGCAACATTGTAATCAGTGGTCTGCAGATGATCAGCAAATGCGGCTATACACAGCGCAATATTACCATTGCTGCCCTGTCACTGAGTGTCGGAATCGGCTTCACACAGGTACCTGAGATATTTGACATATTCCCTCATATCATCAGGACGGTATTTGCAGAGAACTGTGTTGCGGTTGTATTCATTGTGGCTATAATTCTCAACCTTGTGCTTCCTAAGAATATGGAAACACAGCAGCAGGCCTGAGCATACACAATAAACCGAAAGAGAAATGATTATGATGAACGATATAATGACTTTAATCATATTTGCGTTAATAGCAGTATTACTGATTGCATATGGCATGCGCTGCTTCAGGAGCTTCTTCAGCTTCAAAAAGCAGGCAAAGCATTTTATAAAAGTTGATGCCACCCTTGAAAACATATACTCACATCCTGACGTATCAAAGCCAGATGGCTATCGTTACCATAACGAATATAAATATATTTATGATGGTCAGGAAAAGATTTTCAAGACCGGAACAGATTTTGGCAAGCACATCACTCTTCTGTATGATAAAGACAATGACAAAGCCTATTGTTTAAAAGAAGAAGCTGGAGATATGTCTTCTGGACGGATCTGTATACTTCTGGCTCTGCTCATCATAGTCTGTTTTATAGTCAGTTTCTTCGGCTAGGCACTTCCGGCTTTATTGCGCAAGCGGTTCAATAATATTAAAATCACTATACACAGCTGTATCAGTTATGTTGTCCTGTATCAGGCTGATTATGCGTCTTCCATCATCAGTCTGTCCATCAAAGGCTTCTGCACCAAGCTTTGCGGAACTCAGCTGATACAACTGTGTTCTGCTTAGCTTAACACATGTAAGCTGCCCTGTATTCTTTTGCCCTGACAGGCGGTCATACAGGAGCGTTCCTTTGTACAGAGTAACTACATACTTTTCTGCATCGTCTGTATCTGTAATCTCTATTATAAATTTTTCCTGTAAATCTATTCCTTTTTCGCCATCAAAATTAATTCCCAGATAGTCAAAAAGCAATCCGGCATTTACATATGGCATTACTTCACTGTTATCCATGAGATGCGGCGCATTCTTCTTTCCGTCTGGATTTCTCAGCTCATAGGCTCCTGTAAGATACATATTTCTCCAGAGTCCGGTCTGCGTCTGGTAGGCAAGCTGTTCTAACGCATCAGCGCCAAGATATCTCGCTTTCTTAAGCGCTTCATCCTCACCTCCTGCATATTCTACAAATCTTGCTGCATACTCTGTTTCCTCAAGCGGCCACAGATTGACAGGATTGCCGTCATAGAAGCCGAGTATCCTGTTCACAGCACCTCTTGCATTGAATGTATAGTTGCCGTAATGGTCTCTTGTATACCAGGTCTTTGATATCCTGTCCGGTATATTTATCTTTCTTCCGATATCCTGCAGCTTCACGCCTTTATTAGCCAGCAGCAGCGCCTCGTCATTAGGGAACTTGTACGCTGCATCTCTCGCTCTCGCGCCTCGCGGAATATATGTATTATGTAGTGTTCCCATTGATATATCCCCAAGTGCCAGCACCTTGTGCGTGTTGTCATACACCGTCATATGCGCCCTTGTCTCTGTATTCGGTTCCGGAACGAAGGTAAACTGGATGTCATCAATCAGCAGGCTCTTCTCTGAATCAATAAATATATTCGGAATGATAGTTACTGCTTTTCCTTTCCCTGCAAGCTTCCACATGTGAATCCCATGCATACTGAAGTGCCGTTCCTGCCACTACTATCACTTTCCTTCTATATCTTTAGGTGAGTTAAATGTAACGCCATTAGCTGCAAGCACTCCTGACTGCATCAGGCTTCTGGCATTACTCATCCTGTAACCTATTCCTGAAGTTGAAGCAATCAGCTCCGCACCTACAACCGCCATCCACGATACTGACAGGCCAAGCTTCAGCCCGACCAGAATAGATGGAAGCGCATGTGGCAGATATACTCTCGTAAACATTTTGACCGGTGTAAGCTTATAATGCCTTGCCGCCTCAAGGTAGCTGTCAGGTGTTGTCTCTATGCCATTCTCTGTATTCACAAGCACCGGAAAAAATGCTGCTATCACTATAAGAACAACTTTTGCCTTGTCCCCTATGCCACACCAGAGTATTATAAGCGGCATCCATGCTATCATCGGTATCTGCCTGAAACATGTAACTGTCGGTTGGAGTATCGCTCTTATCTTAGGCGACATCCCCATAACTGAACCAAGCACTACTCCGACGACTGATGCTGCCAGAAATTCCCTGAACACACATGACAGGCCTATTGCAGTGCAGAATCTGCATATAATTCATCATTCCGGCATTTATGTGAAATCGTTATCAGCCAGTACTGGTGCATTCTCAAGCCCGGAATACAGTTGTAACCGCACAAAAAATGCAAAAAGCTGCAAAAAAACACCCCTGCCTGCAGCACTGCATGCATACCACATTACTGGCGTTATACATGCTGCTGTAAGAAGCAGGGGTGTTGGTATTGTACTGTTAAATCAGTCTGTCACTATGAAATTAGTGAACCTTGTTCTTAATCTCGCTGTCTATCTTCTCTACAAACTCATCAAGTCCGAGTACTGTTGTGTCTGCCTCTCCGTGAAGTCTGTATGATACAGTTCTGTTCTCCTTCTCGTTAAAGCCGATAACAAGAAGATACGGAACCTTCTGAATCTGACCCTCACGCATACGGTAGCCAAGCTTCTCGCCTCTGTCGTCAAGTTCAACTCTTACATTCTTTTCTTCAAGAGCGCTGCAGATCTCATGTGCATATTCCATAAGCTCTTCGTTGTCTGTCTTAACAGGCATTACTCTTACCTGGACAGGTGCAAGCCATGTAGGAAGGTTGCCCTTTGTCTCCTCAAGGATGTAAGCCATGAATCTGTCAAGTGAACCGAGGATTGCTCTGTGAAGAACTACAGGTGTCTTCTTCTCGCCATCCTTATCAATGTATGTCAGATTAAACTTAGCAGGGAGACAGAAGTCAAGCTGGCATGTTGAAAGCGTATATTCGTTACCTACTGCCGGCTTAACATTAACATCAAGCTTAGGTCCGTAGAATGCAGCCTCACCAATCTCCTCAGTATACTCAATTCCAAGATCGTTAAGAACCGTTCTGAGGGCATCCTCTGCCTTGTTCCACATCTCATCATCATCATGGTACTTAACCTTGTCTGCAGGATCTCTGAGTGAAAGTACGCAGCGGTAATCTGTAATGCCAAAATCCTTGTATGTGCTGAAGATAAGGTCAACTACCTGCTTGAATTCATCCTCTATCTGCTCAGGTGTTACAAAGATGTGTGCATCATTCTGGCAGAAATGTCTGCCTCTCTCAATTCCCTTAAGAGTACCGCTTGACTCATATCTGAAGTCATGTGCTATCTCACCGATTCTGATAGGAAGATCCTTGTATGAGTGCATTCTGTTAGCATATATCATCATGTGGTGAGGACAGTTCATAGGTCTTAATACAAATGACTCACCGTCAACATCCATTGCAGGGAACATATTCTCCTTGTAATGATCCCAGTGTCCTGATGTCTTGTAAAGGTTAACTGTACCGATACATGGTGTCATAACATGAAGGTATCCAAGCTTTCTTTCCTTGTCCTTAATGTAATTCTCAAGCTCCTGCCATATTACATATCCCTTTGGAAGGAACATTGGAAGACCGCGTCCGATAAGGTCATCTACCATGAAAAGTCCCATGTCCTTACCAATCTTTCTATGGTCTCTCTCCTTAGCCTCCTCAAGAAGCTGAAGATGTGCCTCGAGTTCTTCCGGTGTAGGAAAACATACACCGTAGATTCTCTGAAGAACCTTATTATTGCTGTCACCCTTCCAGTAAGCACCTGAATGTCTTATAAGCTTAAAGTTACGGCAAAGCTTTACATTGTCAACATGAGGTCCGCGGCAGAGGTCTGTAAAATCTCCCTGCTCGTAGCATGTGATATTTCCATCCTCAAGATTATTGATAAGGTCAATCTTATATTCGTCATCCTTGAACATCTCAAGGGCTTCTTCCTTGGAAATCTCTTTTCTTATAATCTTCTTGCCTGTCTTGGCAATCTTCTTCATCTCTTTTTCGATTGCTGCAATGTCCTCATCCCTGATTACATCATCACCGAGGTCTACATCATAATAAAAGCCTTCCGCAACTACAGGACCAACCCAGAACTTAGCCTGTGGGTAGAGATGCTTAATAGCCTGTGCCATAAGATGCGCACATGAATGATTGAGTGTGTTAAGATTCTCATCTTCCTTAAAATTAACCATTGTTCTTCTCCTTTATATGTTAATAATATTATTCATATTGAAAAAAGCACCCTCAGATATGCCGGCTAAGACTTGCTTAGCCTGATCTACCTAAGGGTGCCTGCACACGGTTCCACCTTATATTTCACTCTTGGCTTATAACGCAGCTACACGGTAACGCTTCAAAATCGTTCATGCCCTGATTCCTTCTACGCACAGCTCGAGAATGGTCTTCATGTACAATCTCCATAAGCAGCTTACACCAACTGCTGCCCTCTCTGAATGGTTCATGCACACTACTGTTTCTGTCATCGCTTTTTCAATATTCTTGCGTTATTGTACCACGGTCAATGCAAATAAACAATACCATTTTTTGTTTTTTATCTGCCGTACTGCATTCTCCAGTCAATACATCTCTGTAGGTAATTGATGTACTCCGGATTCTTGCACATTCCTTTGCCTGTTGTATCAGATATCTTGGCGACATCCATACCGTTGCATGCCGTTGTCTTCATGACAATGTTAAGTGCCGGCACGTCAGTATCATTTGCAATATATGTTCCTATTCCAAATGCAACCTTCGCTCTGTCCTTAAAGTATGAGTTAAGCTTATCAGCTCTCTCAAAATCAAGGCTGTCACTGAATAACAGTGTCTTTCCTCTGTGGTCTATTCCAAGACTCTTATAATGCTCAATCATCTTATCTCCCCACTCATATGGGTCTCCGCTGTCATGTCTTACTCCTGAGAACAGAGTTGCATATGTAAGCTGGAAGTCCTTGAGGAAACAGTCTGTTGTGATTGCATCAGTAAGCGCTATACCATTGAGCACTCCATATTCTCTTACCCATGCATCAAGTGCATACCAGTTAGAGTATGCCGGATTATGCTTGTGGTTGCCCTGTCCCACACACATAATCCACTCATGTGCCATCGTTCCTACCGGAGTAAGGCTGAACTTTTTGGCAAGATATACATTGGATGTTCCGACAAATGCAGATGCAGGATACTTCACGCTGCTAAGCTTCTGTATTGCAAGTTCCTGTGCTTCTGCCGAAAGTCTCCTTCTGAGACCGAATTCGCTGAAAGAACCGAGATTGTACTCACCGCTGAAAAGCTTATTGACCTTGTCATCAAGTCTCTTCTTGAAGCTTTCAAACAGCTCGTCATAATTGTACTGCATTCTGAAATAGACTTCATTTACAATTGCAAGTGTAGGTATCTCATACATTGACGTATTAAGCCATGTACCCTTGGTCTCGATTGCAAGTCCGCAATCAGCATCCGATGTAATCTCAAAATCCTCAAATCTCGGCTGCCATAATCTGAGGAAATCAATATAGCTTCCCTTAATCCATTTTACATTATTGAGGTATTCAAGCTCCTCCTCTGTAAATCTGAGTGAGCAGTACGCCTTAATCTGCTCCTTTATCTCATCAACCATCTCATCCGTAAAATACACATCCTCATTGCGGCATTTGAATGACCATGTTGTCTTATAATCACTGAACTGATGATAAATAGCCTGACCCATGCTGAACTTATACATATCTGTCTCTAAAAGACTTACAATAACCTGATTTAATCTCATACTAATCCTCCATTATATCTGTACAAAGCCGATGACTTTCTCCCTGTAATTGAAATACCCTTTTTATCAAGGAGCATTACCTTATCAACTATCTTATCCCTGAAATTAGCCTTATACAGCTTCTTTCCGAGAATAATCTCATATACCCTCTGAAGATCCGGAAGTGTAAACTCCTTAGCCATAAGATTGAATACAACATCCGAATACTCTGCCTTATTCCTAAGACGCATCAGTCCCTCAAGGATTATCTGTGCATGGTCAAATGCAAGCTTCTCCTCTCCGACTGCTTCGGGTACATAATTTTTCACCTTGATGACACCATTTTTAAATACCTTCTTCTTAAGTGAATATTCAATGTGTATGCCCCTTTCCTCATTGCTGAAAATGAGGCTCTTCTCTGTCATCCTGATATCAAACCAAAGCGCATCCTTGGCATCATCTCCGGCTCTTACCATTGATTCAACATTCTTAAGCGGGACAAGTGCCATGTATGCAATATCAATAACACGCATTCTCGGATCTCTGTCCGGCTGGCTCATGGTATATATCTGTTCAAGATAAATATCCTTAAGCCCTGTCTCCTCTTCAAGCTCCCTGCATGCAGCTTCATATGCCGACTCGTCTATTCCGACAAAGCCTCCAGGAAGTGCCCAGCAGTCGATATACGGATGATTACGTCTTTGTACCAGCAGTGTCCTGAGGCTTCGGAGCGACTTGTCCATCGCAAGTATCATCATATCAACCGATACGGAAGGTCTGTCATAATCACCCGGACAATACTTCTCAAGGAATTCCTTCTCAGTAAGTCCGTCCGCATTGCGCTTTTCCATTCAAGTCTCCTTTCGTAAAAGTATTTATTTACTACTTATATTTCATATTATTACCACTCTTTGCGGCATATGTCAACACTTTGCGTTAAAAAAGTTGTTTTTTGCTACTTTTATTTTATAAAAATACGGCTGCTCATAATGTCTCCGTGTCCCCATGCTTATGCAGTACATCTCCGCCACTTCACCTATAAGAAAAAGCTTTGCATTATCCACTTCATATGCTCTGTATGTCAGACATTATGCACATCAAGCTTACCGCTGTTTTTCAGCCATATAAATGCTGCCACACATATTATGACTGACAGAAATGACCCCGCCGGTGCTGCAAGTCCCATAGGAAGCAGCGTATCTGCAAACATTTTTGACGCAAGATACGAGCCGGGGACTCTGACAAGCACTATTGCTGCCATATTGTGGATAAATCCTATGTAGGATTTGCCGTAAGCACAGAAATATCCTGTAAAGCTGAAATGTATGCCTGCAAATATACAGTCAAATATGTATCCTCTTATATACTGGCTTCCCATAACTATTACGCCGCTGTCATTTGTAAACATTGCAAGCACTGCCTCAGCGACTATCTCTATGATGACAGTAACTATTATTCCATATACCATTGTTATCATCGTAGCATACTTAAGTGTCTTTTCAGCTCTTTCCGGCTTGCCGGCACCTATATTCTGCGCCGACAGGGCAGATACCGCTGCAAGCATCGAGGATGGCACGATAAACAGGGCGCTTATAACCTTTTCAACAATACCTACTGCTGCCGCATCAGTAATTCCCCTGTGATTGGCTATTACTGTTATTATCATGAATGCTACCTGAATACATCCGTCCTGAACAGCCACAGGAAGTCCGACCTTAAGGATGTCTCCCATAATATTTCTGTCGGGAATGAAGTCTGATTTGGTAAGCTTAATCCCAGTATTCTTTCTCTTTATTGATATCAGCGCAATTACTACGCTTAAGGTCTGCGCAAGCACTGTACCGAGCGCCGCTCCCACAGGACCTGTATTCAATGCACCCATGAATACATAATCAAGGATGATATTGGCAATGCAGGCTATCCCAATAAAATACATCGGGCTTTTTGAGTCACCCAGACCTCTGAATATGGCACTTATAATATTGTACGCCGTTATGAACGGAATTCCGATAAAGCATATCGTAAGATAGCCGGCTGTACCGCTGACAGCCTCTGCCGGAGTTCCTATTATAATAACTATATGTCTTACCGCTATGAGAAGCACTACAGTAAGCACAACTGCCACTGTCATAAATAAAGTAATCGTATTGCCGATTGCTGCTGACGCCTTATCATTTTTCCGACCGCCTATGGCACGTCCGACCATTACCGTTGTTCCCATTGCAAGACCGACAAGAATTACCGTCAGCATATGCATAACCTGACTTCCGTTAGATACGGCAGTTATTCCGTCAACTCCGCCAAACTGTCCTATAATGAACAAATCCGCCATTCCATACAATGTCTGTAAAAAATATGACAGAAGATATGGCAGTGCAAAAAATACAATTGTCTTAAATACACTGCCTGATGTAAGATTCTTTTCCATGACCTGTACTGTCCCGCCGCCCTGCGCACTGAATCTGTAATCCTAAGTCCGGCGGCATTTTCCTCCATAATTTAATTTATATCTGCCGGGGCTGCATAATCCCAATACTATTTTAACAGAACTTCTATGCATGTAACATAGTCTTCTATATTATCGACTATAAAATTTTCTCTTTCAACAAACATCTCAAGAAATGTATCAGGGCTTCTTCTGTTAAAGAACTCCCACTAACTTTGCAAATTCTCCGGTTTTCATGTATATGTTATGTTACATATCTTTATATGTTTCCTTACTCTTTATTATTTATTCTTGACTATAGGGTTACACTATAGTATATCCTGTCATTTGTCAATAAATTAGCTACAGAAACGGAGATTATTATGAGCATGTCAATAAACCAGCATTTTACGCCTGTAAAGCTTATCCGCTTTGCAGCGCCGTCAATTATAATGATGATATTTATGTCCCTCTACACAATTGTGGACGGCATTTTTATATCAAGATTCATCGGAAGCAATGCGCTTTCATCCCTGAATATAGTATTTCCTGTAATTAATATTGCAATTGCAATCTCCACAATGATTGCGACAGGAGGCAATGCAATAATCAGCAAATATCTCGGTGAGGGACGCAGACGTGAGGCAAGTGAATGTCTGACAATGTTTGTTGTTGTGACGGTGTCTGCAAGCATTGTAATTATGGTTCTTACATTTGCATTTCTTACACCAATCTCACGTCTTCTCGGAGCAACCGATATTCTTCTTGAGGACTGCCGCAGCTACCTTGCAACTGCGATTGCATTTGCACCTGCCTGCATGCTTCAGGCATTGTTCCAGTCCTACCTTGTAACAGCCGGGCTTCCTGCGCTCGGACTTGGACTTACGGTAATTGCGGGAATCCTTAATGCGGTGCTTGATTATATATTCATCGTAGTGCTCGGTCTTGGGATTGGCGGCGCTGCTGCCGCTACAGGCATAGGTCAGTGCGTACCTGCCGCTGCGGGCCTTATATATTTTACATTTATCGGTAAGACAATACATTTCACACGCTTCCACTTGCGCATAAAAGGACTTTTGGCTGCCTGCTATAACGGTTCATCCGAAATGGTAACCCAGCTTTCCAATGCTGTTGTAACATTTCTCTTTAACATGGTAATGATGCGTCTTGCAGGTGAAAACGGTGTTGCCGCCATAACAATCCTTCTGTACGGCCAATACCTTTTTAATGCATTCTATCTTGGATTTACAATAGGAATCAGCCCTGTTGTAGGCTTTCAGTTTGGAGCAAAGAGAAAGAATGAGCTTAAGAATATATACAGAGTATCTTTTATATTTGTGATGTGTTCATCGCTGCTGCTTACATTGGCTGCAATACGGCTGTCCACACCTATCGTATCCGTATTCACGCATGATGCCGGCACATTTGCACTGGCTTCATCAGGCTTCCGGATATTTGCCTTCAACTTTTTATTCAGTGGCTTTAACATTGCTTCATCCGGATTTTTTACCGCATTGTCCAATGGGCGTGTGTCTGCGGTCATATCATTTGCCCGCACACTCGTATTCACTGTGCTGTCACTGCTTATTCTGCCTCAGATTATAGGAATTAACGGTGCATGGACTGCCATACCGGCAGCAGAGTTCCTTACGCTCATACTGTCGGCCGGCATGCATGTGAAATATTTTATAAGAAATAACAAATATAATTACTTTGAATGATGAAATGCAGTCTTAATACAGAATTCTATCCGTTCAGCCTGCTTATATCCGCTGCTATCTCGCCGAGGATGCTGTTAATCTGAAGCGTTCCCTGATATGACTCTTCAGACCGTGTCCTGGTTGACTCTGAGTTAGCCGTAAGTTCTTCACTGAAGGCTGAGAGACCTTCTATACTGTGCATAATCTTACCGTTGGCATCACGTACCTCTTCCGCCTTGTGCGTCTGCTCGTCAATTGAATCTGCAAGTGCGTCAAGGCTGCTGCCAAGCGTTCTGAACTTATCATTAACAACATTTATGCATTCCATCTGCTTTTCTATTACAGAATTCATATCAGCCACACTGCTGCCTGCGATTTCCGTTTCCTGCTCAAGTTCAAGAATAATCCTGCTTATGCGGGCAGATGCTTCACCCGTCTGCTCGGATAACTTCTTAATCTCACCGGCAACAACAGCAAAGCCTCTTCCTGCTTCACCTGCACGTGCTGCCTCAATTGATGCATTAAGCGAAAGGAGATTTGTCTGTTCCGCAATGTCTGATATCATTGCAATTATTTCGCTAACCTGCTCAGCCTTCTCCTGTAAACTCTTCATGGATACCATTACCTTGGAACTTCTGTCGTTAAGCCTGTCTGAATTATCTGTCAGTTCATTCATACTGTCTATTCCGTCAACAATATTCTGCTTTGAGGTATTACATTCTCCGAGAACATTTTCCGACAATACTGACATATCATCAATAAGATGCTGGATGCTGCCTGTCATCTCCATCTGTCCCTGTATGCTCTGTGCTGTCTCCATCGTACCTGAAGCAATATCATTGACACTTGATTTGGTCATATCAGTACGTGTTCTTACATCCTCTGACAGCTCATTAATTCTATCTACATTGGCACTTACTTTACGGCTTATCTCCATGATACGCCCATAAGCCTCCCGCTGCTGCTCTTCGCGCACGCTTATATCGGCAATTGCCTGCGCATTGATCTTTATCAGAATCCTTGTTGCTGCAACCGCAAATGCCGTAAGCAGTATGAGCACTGCAAGCTGTATTTCAAACTCTGTAATATCGGTTGCCGTATTGGAAATACTGCCCAGATAATAAAAGACAAATATGACATTGGCTGCTATTGATGCCGCACCGGCAGCAAGCACAAGCTTCCAGTCACGATACAGCGTCAATATTATTATCATAGGAATGATATATACAAAAGAAAGCTTCGTAACACTTGTAAGAAGTACAAACACATACAGCACGCCATATCCGGCCGTTATCATATACCTGAGTGCCGCCGATTCATTGTTCTTCTTATAAGTAAGCAGTGCAAGTACCAGCGGAGCAAGAAGTATTATGTCAAATATCATTATATATCCGACTGTCCTGTTGCCCTTAACAAGCTCCAGCATATATGCTGCAAACAGTATAAACACCAGCACCGCATAGCATATCATTGATGTCTGGTTAACCTTGCGTTTCTCGTTGAATCTTTTCTTCTCCATCCGTTCTCTCTCCCTTTCTTTTTCCTTTGCTATAAATTACCTTTATACGATATTAGCATATTTTTCCCACTAACTCAATTAAACACTTACTCTCGTTAAAATTTTATCATTTTTTTGGAAAAATAACACTTTTTTTATTGCTTTTATCCGTTGATTATGTATAATTGTGGATAGAGAGTCCGGACAGCCGGACCTTACACTATTAAAGAAAGAGGTTAATGCAGGATGTCAAAAATTGATTTAAGCAAGTATGGTATTACCGGAACAACAGAGATCGTGTACAATCCTTCTTACGAGACATTATTCGAAGAAGAGACTAAGTCAGGTCTTGAAGGATTCGAGAAGGGACAGGTCAGCGAGCTTGGTGCTGTTAACGTAATGACAGGTATCTATACAGGTCGTTCACCTAAGGATAAGTTCATCGTTGTTGATGACAATTCAAAGGACACAGTTTGGTGGACATCTGACGAATACAAGAATGATAATCATCCGGCTACACAGGAAGCCTGGGCAGCAGTTAAGGATATCGCCATTAAGGAGCTTTCTAATAAGAGACTTTTCGTTGTAGATGCATTCTGTGGTGCTAACAGGGATACACGTATGGCTATCCGTTTCATCGTAGAAGTTGCTTGGCAGGCACATTTCGTAAGAAATATGTTCATTAAGCCTACAGCAGAAGAGCTTGAGAACTTCGAGCCTGATTTTGTTGTTTACAATGCTTCTAAGGCTAAGGTTGAGAACTACAAGGAGTTAGGTCTTAACTCAGAGACAGCAGTTATGTTCAACATAACAAGCAAGGAGCAGGTTATCGTTAATACATGGTACGGTGGAGAGATGAAGAAGGGTATGTTCTCTATGATGAACTACTTCCTTCCACTTAAGGGAATGGCTTCAATGCACTGCTCAGCCAACACAGATATGAACGGCGAGAATACAGCTATTTTCTTCGGTCTTTCAGGTACAGGTAAGACAACACTTTCAACAGATCCTAAGCGTCTCCTTATCGGTGATGACGAGCACGGCTGGGATGACAACGGTGTATTCAACTTTGAGGGCGGATGCTACGCTAAGGTTATCAACCTTGACAAGGATTCAGAGCCTGATATCTACAACGCTATCAAGCGCAACGCTCTTCTTGAGAACGTAACACTTGATGCTGACGGCAAGATTGATTTTGCTGATAAGAGCGTTACAGAGAATACTCGTGTATCTTACCCAATCGATCATATTAAGAACATTGTTCGCCCAATTTCTTCTGCTCCGGCAGCAAAGAACGTAATCTTCCTGTCAGCAGATGCATTCGGCGTACTTCCTCCTGTATCTGTTCTTACACCGGAGCAGACACAGTACTACTTCCTGTCAGGATTCACAGCTAAGCTTGCCGGTACAGAGCGTGGAATTACAGAGCCTACACCAACATTCTCAGCTTGCTTCGGTCAGGCATTCCTTGAGCTTCACCCAACAAAGTATGCTGAGGAGCTTGTTAAGAAGATGCAGAAGAGCGGCGCTAAGGCTTATCTTGTTAACACAGGATGGAACGGAACAGGCAAGCGTATCTCTATTAAGGATACACGTGGTATCATTGATGCTATCCTCAACGGTGATATTCTTAATGCTCCAACAAAGAAGATTCCTTTCTTTGACTTTGAGGTTCCAACAGAGCTTCCTGGTGTAGACACAGGTATCCTTGATCCTCGTGACACATACGCTGACGCTTCTGAGTGGGAAAAGAAGGCTAAGGATCTTGCTTCAAGATTCATTAAGAACTTCGCTAAGTATGAAGGTAATGAAGCTGGTAAGGCACTTGTTGCTGCAGGTCCACAGCTCTAATTATCTGATGCTTATCTGATGATATGCATATAACTTATATATAAAAGAACTCCGAGCAGCCGGTCATGTACCGGATGCTCGGAGTTCTTATTTGTATTATTCATTGCATCTGACGCCCAACCGGAACTCTTCCGCCCTAAGCCACGACACACGCCTCAGACACTTCTCCTGCCTTAAGTGCTCCATTCTCAATTGAAACTGTCATCTGCGTCTCATATCTCTCACCCGCTGATGCCTGTGCTATCGAAGCTTCACTGCCGTCACTATCTGTCTGAGTCTGATTATTCTCATCCTCCTCATCATACTGCGATTTGTACTTCTTGTGCTTCTTAGCAAGAACTGCCTGCAGCTTCGCCATCATATACAGCTTCGGGTTGAACTCCATAAGCTTTCTCTCATCCTTGGCAGGCACTTTGCCGCCTTTGGCTATGCGCATGGCTGTCTCATAAGCCTTTGCCTCTTCCTCGAATGCCTTACTCATCGTATCCGACTGCTGTTGTGCGACTTCCATGTTATGCTGCATAATCTGCTGCATAAATGCATTCACGCGGTTCTTCCCGGCTGACTTATCCGTATCCGTAAGTGACTTCTTCACCTTATCCGACAGGTCAAGCCTGACGCCGTTAATCGTTATGTATCCTCTCTGCACAGTTCTGCTTACTGATGCCGAATCTGTAAAATGAATTATGAACGTGCCGTCCTTACCTCTGCTTATTCCAAGATAATCCCCGCCTGACATTGCAACATCTTTGCTGCCCGACTTCTGTCTTGCATATGCATCATGCGTTATGCTGACTGTGTCCGAACCGGCTGTATCTGAAGTATCACCTGCTGACACCTCTGATGCCACACCTGAGTTCATGTCTGACTCTCCAACAGCTACAGCATTGGCATAACCATATCTTTGTGTCCTGTAATAAGCCGAGTAATTATTATTGTAAATATTATATGTCGTCACACTATCGCTCCCTAATAGTTAAAGTCGATCCTGATTCCCTTAAGATCCTCATTAATAAGCTTCTCATCATTAAGCATCTTCTGAATATGCTTCTGCACCTCTTCAACATTATTAACGTCCTTCCCGGACAGTCCGTTATTAATGTCAAGCATATCCGTCTTTGCATCATTCCTGATAATCTCACGCTGCTCCCTGGCATCCTGCTTTGAATCGTCTATGCGTTCCTGCTGCTCATCACGCTTTTTGGCAGCCTCTTCTGCCTTCTTCTGCTCTTCCTCCATCTTCTTGTCGATGTTCTCTTTGGTGTCATCTATAACCATTCCGAGCACATCCTTCTCTGCCGCATCAAGAATCCGGTCCGCAGAATCATCTGCCTTGAGCATATCCTGTGATTTGAGCCGGTCTATCTTGGAATCATGCACGCTTTCACTTATAGCCATAAGCTTGTACTCAGCCATAGATATCTGGTTGCGTACCTCTCCTCTGTAGCCGTTCAGCATAAGTGCCTTGTCCTGATATTCTGTTCTTGGAGTATTCTGAAGCTCCTTAAGTCTTTCAACCTCTTCCTTGGAGAAATCAGCATAATCAGAACCGTTGCTGTAATTCTGGTACTTTTTGAGGAGTTCAAGATCCTTCTGCTCCTGTGAATCCGGATCTATATTATATTCCTCCTGAAGCTGCTTCTCTCTCTCATCAGCTTCCTTAAGAGACTGCTTGTACTCACTGAGCCTGTTTAACTGATTCTGCTTATCCTTATTAAGAGCATCTATACCATCTGCTGCCTTCTTATCGGCATCCCAGGCATCATTGATGAGCTTCATTGCCTGCTTTCTTGCCTGATCTCTCTTCTGTTGTATACGGCTCTCAAGCTGTGAGCCTCTGCATGTTATATTACCTGCAGACAGTGTAAGATTCTTTCCGTTCGCGCCTGTAGCCTTCCCTGCCGTTCCCGCAGCCTTATCCATGCGTGTTATACTACTTCTGTGCTTCTGACGCCTGCTCTTAGACTCCTCCTTAACAGCCTGCGTCATGTTCTGCTGTTGATTCTGTGCCGCGCCTGTATTACCTGAATTAATCGTTATCCCCATATCCTACCCCTTAAAGTCTATGTGCTGACCGACCTTCTGTTCACTATCGGTAAGCACATTGTCACTCATCGACATCTGTGTGTAATCACCAATCTTCTTGATGAGATCCTCTATTGATGATGCAGTTATTGTTATTGTGTCACTGTCCCCGTCATCATCATCCTCCTCCAGCTTATCCTTCCGCTTCTTCTCAGCCTTCTTAGCCTCGGCCTTCCTGTCTGCTGCTTTCTTAGCTTCCTTCTTTTCAGCCGCCTTCTTCTCTATACGCTCCTTCTGTGCTGCTGATGACTTCTCAAGAACAGCAAAGTACGATGCAGTTCCGTTATCGTTAACCTGCATGCCGAAGCCCTTAACATTAGCTCCTGACGCTGAGAGTGAGCTCTTAAGCTGTGATATTCCGCTTGCTGAGCTGGCTATTATCTGCTCATACTTCGCACGGTAATTCTCATCCTCTGCCATTCTCTCAATCTTATCCTCGTCTATAAGGACAACCATTCTGCTGGCATTGGCATAGCCTGACGCCTGTGACTTTGCCTGTTCCTTCTGGTCCTCACTTACAAGAATAAAATCCATATTGGAATACTTCTTCTGCAGCTGTTCATAATACTTAGCTGCCTTATCACTTAATCTTGGAGTTCCGATTGTTCTTCCGGTTACATTAGCAGCCGCTCTCTTAGATGATGACGTCTCCTGTGCTGTATTCTCTGACTGCACTGCTGACGCATATGATGCTGCATTCGCAGCATTAGAAAATTCCGATACCATACCCATGTATATTCCTCCTTGTAATACGGGACTGCTGCCCCGTTAATCTGAGTATCCGGCCAAACTCCTTTTCAGCCATTAATCTACATATATGATATCGGAATAATAGAAAGATTTATTAACCTACATGAACTTTTTCTTCTTGAAAAATATAATGCATGCCACAACTACAGTTATACTTAAAGCAATAACGCACTGATATCCGTAATCCCAGTATAATTCCGGCATATTCTTAAAATTCATTCCATACCAGCCTGCAATAAGTGTCAGCGGCAGGAATATTGTGGTAACCACCGTAAATATCTTCATAATCCTGTTAAGATTATAATCAAGTGCCGCATTAAGCGCCTCCCTCAAATGCACAAGGTTCTCATTGAGCACCTGTGTATTGTCGCTCAGACGGCCCGCTTTTGCAGTGAATATTCCTATATATCTCAATTCAGAATCCTCAAAAACATTATTAGCATCCTGCTGTATAGCCTCTCCGATGTCAATGAGCTGTTCATAATAGTGCTTCTGAATCGTAAGTTCGTTACGCATTCTGAATATCTCTCTGTTAATCTCAGGATCTACGGAACCATTTACAAGACGTGCCTCAAGCAATGTTGTACGCTCCTCAATCTTCTCAAGCGCTTCTGTACTGCCATCAAGAAGGAGCTCCATAATCGAGCATATAATCTTCTCAAGTGTAACATTTTTCTCATACTTCTTAACCGCTTTTGAAAAAAGCTGCCCAACGCTGTCATCTTCATCCTCAATACGCACGAGTATGAACATTCCCCGCTTTATATAAAATCCGATTCTGTCACGTCTGCCCTTGATATTCTTCATATCAAGCATGCTTACTATGCCAAAGCTCACCTCATCATATGTGTCCATGCTTGTTCTGTGTCTCAATGAACTGCTCGCACACTCAATAACTGTCTCATACGGAAGCCCAAGTTCATCATAATTATCTTTAAGTTCATCAAGCGTAATATACCCAAAGCTTGGTATATCTTCGTTCATACGTGCTATTACTGCTTCTCTTACTTCACCATTATCAATAACATAATACATATTCAGCTCCACTGTTATGCGTAATACTAATTAATATCTCATCTGCTGACTGCGTTAGGATATATACGCTGCATTGCAGCATCATCATACATCCGGTCCATTGTAATCTGCCATGATGATGACGCCTCTGTTCCATTAGAACGCTGGTCATACCTTATAAGTGCCATCATCGAAACAACTATATTACATGCCATGAACACCACAAGTGCCCATGTTATAATCTTCCCGATTTTATCAGGAATACTCTCTATAAGATGCGAAAGCGGCGGATAAAGCCATTTTATCCATACAACAGCAGCTATTCCCCAGAAGAAGCAGTACAGCAGATTAACACGTCCTCCTATATTAAATGGAATATGGCTGTAATCCCAGAATACTTTGCCAAATACAATCTCCGTAAACACGCTGCATGAATATTCATATACACCACCAAGTATTGTTCCAATCATGAAAATGTACGAATCCGGTTTGTCTTTATCTTTATGAAGAATTGCAGTTGCAAGAGCTATGGCTATTCCCCAGACAAGGCTGAACGGTCCCCAGACAACACTGCTGCGGCTCATCCACACGCCTGCCGTGTAACGGCAGAATAATGTCTCGACAATATCTCCAAGGAACGCTCCTGTCACAAACAGAAGAAACAGCTTATAAAAATTACAGCCGCTTGCAAAGCCTTCTTCCGCCCCTGCCTCAATTCTTTCTTCATTAAGCTTCGGATACGCTCCCGTAACTCTTCGTTCAACGCGGTCAACAATAAAATGCCCGAGTCTGTATGTAACATTGATTATTCCACTGTGTATCAAATTGCCTGCATCATTGTCTTCGACATTCTTATGCTCTCCATACAATGACGCTGATACGGATGTAACCATATCAACAACAAGTATACATACAAGCACAATCATAACAACCTTAACAATGAAATGCGGGAACAGCCCAAGCAAATCCAGAAGAAGACCGTTAAGCCATTTGACGGATACTGTGCCAAGTACTCCCCATAATACCGAAAATCTCAGACATACATATCCGTCAATATTGAATCTGTATCCTGAATAGTCCCACCATCTGTGCTTCCTGAGCTTTTCAAGTGTTTTGCCAAGGAACCACTGTATAATGGTTGCGAGGCCTGCACATCCTATAAAAAGATAAAGTGTATAATCCTTAAGCTCCCAGAATACAATTCCCATAAGTGCTGCAGATATACCATATATCAGACATACAGGTCCATTGAGGAATCCCCTGTTAACAAATCTGTGATATACAAGATCAGCAGCTATAGTCTCCGCTACCCATCCGATGAATGAGTATGCCAGAATAATAAATATAAGCTGGTAAAATGTAAATGCCATCCGCCTCTCCTATCTTTCTACATGAACTTTACAACGTCTTCTATCTTCTTGCGCGGAACTACATAATCCCTGTTATCATCAAGATAATATGAGAGCTTCTCATCATTACCGACCTCCACAATTGTGCTCTTATGTGTAGGATATCCAAAAGCAACAACACAGTTGACAGTGTACTCTTCACCTATTGACAACAGTTCTTTCAGCGCATCCTTCTTAACATTGGCAATTATGCAGCTTCCTATTCCGTGATTCCATGCTGCAAGCGTCATATTGCTGATTGCAAGTCCTGCATCTGTTCCGGTTATTGCATTCTTAAGCTTATTATCCTCAAGCACAACAACAAACATAACCGGATGCTCCCCGTCCTTTGGCTGTCCCTGTTCAGGCGGAAGAGAGGCAGCCCATCTTGTTATTCCAAATATCTCGTCAACAAGCTTCTCGTCTCTTACAACGATATACCTTAACGGCTGTCTGTTATTACCGCATGATGCATACTGCTGTGCACGCACAATATCATTCACCGCATCATCCGGAATCTTCTTTGTCTGGTCAAATCTTCTGTACGTTCTTCTTGTCTTAAGTAACTCCATGAGTCCATTCTGCTTCATGACAATCTCTCCCATCTGCTTTTATTCTGTGTTTCCTGATTCATGCTTTGTAATCTGTTAAGCATTCTCCTCATCCTTATCAAGAATACTCTCGATAAATGCTTCTACCTCATCTTTCTTCATTCCTAATGATACAGCTAATTCACCATATAAGCAATTCTTAGCCATCTTCATATAGCGTTCATCCATATTAATCGTCTTCTTGCCGGCTGCTGCTCTCTCCTCATTACGTCTGTACAAAGTCCTTATAATACGCACCCATCCCTCGGTCTGTGCAGGCTCCATACACGCCTTGTACTGTGATTCCCTTTCTCTGTCGCCTGCCAGCTCAATCTCGCTTATCGTCGGTATCTTTTTTATAAAATCCATCGCCTCATCTTTTGTCATAATATTTCTTATCGGTGTACTATGCCCTTCAACCGGAATATACACAGTGCTGCTCTTTTCATATACAGGCTGCATTATATAATAAAGCACCTCACTGTCAATGCTGTCCAGCTTTGATATCTTCTCTATGCGGCATACACCATTATTGCCACATACAACCATATCTCCTTTTTCAAACATATGTCTCTCCATTTCTCTTATGCCTTTAGTACTGATATGACACAAAAACCCATCCGCAGAATACATACGGATGGGCCTTCAAGCCTTCTTACATTATAGCACATATTGAGCTAAAAGTCAGCCGTGCGTTGCCTTTTGGCTGATTTTTGGTTAAAACGCGCATATACGAAAGATTATATTTGTGAAAATTAAAGAAGTATATACTTAAGTATGAAAAGCACCGTAAGCACGTACATAACTATGCTTATCTTCTTCTCCTTAGCCTTACCTGTGACAAGGTTAACAAGTGTCCATGAGATAACGCCTACTGAGATACCCTCTGAAATGCTGTATGCAAGTGGCATTGCAACAATGCAAAGGAATGCAGGGATAGCATCTGACATATCTTCAAAGTTAATCTTGGCAACAGCTCCCATCATATAGAAACCGACAATTATAAGTGCCGGTGCAATCGCAAATGATGGAATTGTAAGGAACAGTGGTGAGAATACGATTGAGAGCAGGAATAATACTGCGGTTACAATCGATGTAAGTCCTGTACGTCCTCCTACTGTAACACCTGAAGCACTCTCAACGAAAGTTGTTGTTGTTGATGTACCAAATACAGCACCTACGCATGTAGCAATTGCATCTGAAAGCAGAGCCGGCTTAATGCGTGGAAGCTTACCGTTCTCATCAAGCATATCTGCCTTAGATGAAACACCTATAAGTGTTCCGATTGTATCAAACATATCTACAAATAAGAATGCAAACATTACAACAATAAAATCAACCAGCTTGATTGAATGGAAATCTGCTCTGAATACCGCACCAAATGTCTCCTTAAAAGGAGTAAAATCAAAACTTACGATTGAAGACGGAATTGTTGAGTACATTCCTGCCGCAGGATCAGGTACATATATTCCACATGCTTCACAGATCATACCAAGAACCCATGTAGCGATAATTCCGATAAGGATACCACCCTTAACATTCTTAATAAGAAGTATTGCTGTTATAAAAACGCCGACAAGTGCAAGTATGGCACCAACACCAACTGAATGGAATGTCTCACCCTTGAATGTCTGGTATGTTACAAGTGTAGAATCACTGTTAACAATAAGCTTTGCATCCTGAAGTCCGATGAAAGCTACAAAAAGACCGATGCCTACGCTTACTGCCGACTTAAGTGTCATAGGAATGGCATTGAAAATAGCCTCTCTTACACTAGTTACTGAAAGTATTATGAATATGATACCTTCTACAAATACTGCTGCAAGTGCTATAGTCCAATGATATCCCATTGTTCCGCAGACTGTATATGCAAAATATGCATTAAGTCCAAGTCCCGGTGCAAGTGCAAACGGATAATTGGCCAGCAGTGCCATAAGTACCGTACCTACAAATGCTGCAAGTGCTGTTGCAATAAGCAGTGCCTGCTTGTCCATTCCTGCCACAGACAGGATGTTAGGATTAACGGCAAGGATGTAAGCCATTGTCATGAATGTTGTAAGACCTGCGATGACTTCTGTCTTTACATCCGTACCATTCTCCTTAAGTTTGAAAAACTTTTCAAACATGATAAAATCCTCCTCTTATAATTATTAAGATTCGTTAATTTTATCACATTTTGTCTTATTCTGCTATAGCTTTTTTCTTCTTTCTTCTCTTCCTACAGCGCATTATCAGTATTATCACAGAAATGAGAATTATTCCTGCAATTATTGCAGTCGGAAGTACTGATGCTGTCTTAACTGCCGCAAATGTAACCTCGCTGCCACTTACGGTAAATGTCATATATCTGCCGTCTGTGTCAGTACCGGTCTTATTCCACGTGCCGTTCTGCAGAATCATTATATCTGCATTCTTAACTTTCTCAGGCAGAATATAATGCACAAGATGTTCCTGCTGTCCGTCATCAGGTATATTAACCGTGAAGCATTCAGATGCATTCCTGCCGTTAATATCAGGATTATTCTCCTTAGTTACAGTTATTGCATCTTCTGTAGTGAACCTGCCTTCCACAAGAAGCATTGCCCTGTCATCTGTTCTCATCTGTCCGCTCTCAAGCGCAGTTACGTACTTGTCATATACGGCATTGATTGTGCCATCAAATGTCAGGTCTGAATAATCATAATCTTCCCAATGTGCCTGATATCCATCCCTTACAGGTATTACAGGAAGTGCATCTTCAGGCATTGAATCACCGTATTCAAAATCATACACAAGCACGGTATCTCCGTTAGCTATAAAGGTAAGCTTAAAATCTTTGAATTCTTCAGGGATATCCTCTGACCGGATAAGTTCATCATAGCTTACAGGCTCTGCCTTGCCGGAATAACTTACTCCATCTATACCTGCAAGATCATCGCTTACAAAGTAATTACTCTCTGCTGTTCCTGTAACCTCACCGGCGATTGTACCTGCATATTCATCAGAATCAGTAACCTTAATCAGTGTATTACAGTTCTTTACATCCTTAATGCTTCCGGCAACACCGCCAATGTAATCGGTTCCCGAAAGAACACATTTTGCATAACTGTCACGAATAAGTGTCTTACAGCTGCCTGCTATTCCTCCGACATAATTACCGCCTGTACTCTTAATCTCTCCATATCCGTAACATTCAATAATACATCCGAGATCAACCTCACCGGCAATTCCGCCTGTGCCGTCCTTCTTGCCCGTAACCCTGCCTCTGTTAGTACATGACCTTATAACCGCTTTGGTACTGTAGTCAAAATCCGTTGAAAGTTTACCCTCGATATCAATATCATCTTCCGGGTCAAGATCGTGCTCAACAGCCATAGCACCTGCGATTCCGCCTACATTGACATCTCCTTCTATATCCGCATAGTTGGTGCAGCCTTCAACCTTGCCGTCAGCCTCTCCTGCTTCGTCATCGGCAGATATATCATAGTCAAATCTGTCATCTGAATCACTGTCTGCTTTTTCATTCGACTTTTCCCTTGCATCTATTATGATGTCCGTAATATCAAAAAGTGTATCAGATATATGCTGAAAATCATCTGCAAGAGTATTATTATTGGCTCTTATCGTATTATTAAGTCCGTCCATCTCATCAATCATTGAATCTACCGATGACATAAGGTTCTCTCTTGCCTGTATCTGCTCACTTCCTATTGCTTCAAGCTTAAATTTAAGATTACCGGAAAGATATCTTGTAACATCTCCGAGTCCTGATGACGCATCCGACAGAGCACTGCCTGCATCCTTTAACTCGTTCATTCCATTGTTAATCTTATCAAGTGTTTCTTTAATATTATCAGCTATGTTCTTAAGGTAAGGTTCTGCCTCCCCGGCCTTATTGAGCGCGTCATTAACGCCGTTTACCGAATCCTTAAGCGCTGTATTGGCATCCTTAATGTATCCGGAAGCCTTGTCAAAGTCTCTGTCATTAAGAGCTTCTATGGCTTTATCTATAGCATCTGAAGCTTTGTCAATATTGTCCTGATTGATACTTATATAACCAAGTGCATCAGAAAGTATTTCAATTACTTTCTGTGTATCATCAGAGCTGTTGCCCGCCTTATCGGCTGCATCCTGTAGAATATCTGCAGAATCCTTAAGATTGTCTGATGCTTCTTTTATATTATCCGTAACAGGCACCAGAAGGTCTATAGCCTTGGTTACTACCGCACTGAGATTATTAACCTGATCCGTATCTGCGTTAATCATGCTCTCAGTCTTATCAATCAGGCTGTCAGCTGAACTGCTTGCCGTATCTGCATAATCCGACATACGTGAAAGGCTGTCCGACACACTGTCCGAATATCCTCTTGCGTCATTGATAGTCTTATCAATTCCATTCTGAAGGACATCCAGTTTATCACGAAGCTGTGATATTGTTGACTCTGTAAATGTCAGATTAACGTATGGTTCCATCTGCCCTGCAATTCCCGCTACCTCTTTACGTCCGTATATATGTCCGTAATTGGCACAGCCGTATATGTATCCTGACTGACGGCCGGCAATTCCACCGACATTATAACCTTTATGCTGATATCCTACATCTCCGTAATTCTTATTATCATAAAGCTTTCCTGATGAATAACCTGCTATTCCTCCGATATCCGTTATATCAACAGCATCCTCCGTCGTTGTAAGCGTATCAAGCGAAATATCCCGAATCTTTATATTATCCATCTGCTCTATCTTAGTATTGATATTGGCAGAATTAGAACTGCTGTCGATTATTCCTACATTAATTCCCGCAATACCGCCCGCATAGTGCTCTGCATACACAACACCTTCTGCAATTGAGGCATATATTGTTCCTTCACTCTCGTTAGAACCTGCTATTCCTCCGACATTACTTTTACCATTGCAGACACCTGCGAACTTACAGTTGGTTATAAGCCCCTTGTTGCTTCCTACGATTCCTCCGACATATGATGAGGTTCCTCCCGGAAGTACATTACCTTTGACAGTGAGGTTACGGACTATCGCTCCCTCCTGTACATATCTGAAAAGTCCCTGGTATGAGCCATCCTTTGTTATTGATATGCCGTTAATCGTATTGCCTTTTCCTTCAAAAATACCACCGAATGTAGGAATTGCGGTAAATTCCTCTCCATTCAGTTCGATACTCTTATCAAGAATAACTTTCTTATCCTGTGACCATGAATCAAGACGGCAGTTTTTTGCAAGCTCCTTTAAATCATCAACAGTAGATATATGTATCTCTGTCAGGCCATCATCAGCATCATCTGCTTTTGCGCTTACCATGCCGGAAGCTGCCATCATTACAGCTGCAAGAACCAGCGCAAGTGACGCCGCAGCAGATTTTTTGAATAAATTCACTAATCTGTTATGCTTCTTCATTGCCGTCACCCCCATCCTCCGGTTCTTCCTTTTTAACAACATCTATATTGTTGACATCAATCTGACCCTTGACTTCACCCTTGATAACACCATGAATCTCAGCGTCAATTATACCTGACACATAACCTCTCATACGTCCGTTAATAACCATTGTTCCGCCGGTATTCTGTATGAGATTATCGGTATTGATTGAGAATCTTGTCTTTTCAATAATAACATCACCAAGATAAAGAATCTGTGGCAGTACACCCATAACAAGGATAATGGAAATTATTGTTCCTCGTCCAAGACATGTACCGATTGCTGATATAACTCCGTTTGTTGAAAGGAATGAAATCAGTATGCCTGCTGCCGCAAGGATTGAACCCGATGTTATGATTGTAGGGAACGCCTGATTAAGCGTCTCAATAATTGCTTCCTTAATCGGAAGCTGCTTCTTAAGGTCATCATACCTGCTTGATATAACTATTGCATAGTCGATATTGGCACCCATCTGAATTGAGTTGACAACCAGATAGCCAAGGAAATACAACGGTGAATCCATCAGATAAGGGAATGAGAAGTTAATCCATATACTTCCCTGTATAACAAGTATAAGAAGCACCGGGAGTCCTGCTGATTTGAATGTAAACAGCAGAATTATTATAACGAACAGTGCCGACAATATACTTATTACAAGATTATCTCTTGAAAATGATGATGAAAGGTCATAATCACTTGTTGAGTTACCAACAACATAATAATTATCAGTATAATACTTTGCCATCATCTCATGCACTCTGTCGAGGAAGGCAAATGTCTCATCGCCCTCTTCCGGAAGATTCAGATATACAACCAGTCGGCTGTAATCATCCGTCTTCAACTGAAGAAGTGCCTTATCAAGCTGCCCTGACAGGTCATCCATCTGGTCTTTCAGGTCACCCTCAAGAGTGACATATCCTTTGTCTATCTCATCAAGCAGGAACTCAAACATATCAATGAGCGGTACACTGTACTTACTGCTTGAATTGATTACTTCACCATAATTCTCCTGATTAATTGCATATGCACTGTACAGAAGCTGTGCCACCTCATAATCAAGTCCTACAAGCTCTGAGAACTCTCTCGGTGTCAGACTGTCCGTAAGCATATATCCGTCCATAGCCTCTGTATTGGCAAGTCCCTGTGTCGACTTAACTTCATCGCACGCATCAAGGTCAGCAAGAAGATTCTTCTCTGCCTCATAATTACCTGCAGGTACAACAAGCGCAATCATATTCCTGCTTCCGAAGGTTGAATCAATCTTCTCCTGTGCGATTGTTGACTCACTCTTTCTCGGAGTAGAAGTACTTCCCGTACTGAAGCAGTAAGGACACATATTGGCAAATACACACGCAACAATGATTACGGCCGCAAATATAGGCGGTATTATATACTTTGTCTTAATTGCAAACTTACCTACCGCAGATATTGAAGGAATAAGATTCTTGTGTACCGTCTTATCCATCCATTTGCTGAATACCATGATAAGTCCCGGCATCAGTGTAAATACTGAAAGCAGTGACAATATGATTGCCTTGATAAGAACTACTGCAAGGTCTTCACCAATCTTGAACTGCATGAATGCAAGTGCAAGAAGACCGGATACTGTTGTAAGACTGCTTGAAGAAATCTCAGGTATCGCTTTACTGAGCGCTGTTATCGTTGCTTCTCTTGCCGGAAGATTCTCTCTTTCCTCAGTATATCTGTGGCACAGAATAATCGCATAGTCGATTGCAAGTGCAAGCTGAAGCACGATTGTAACCGAATTAGAGATGAATGAAATCGTTCCAAGCAGGAAATTCGTACCCATATTAAGCAGCGCAGCTGCGATAAATGTCATAAGCAGTACAGGAACCTCTGCATATGACTTAGATGTTATAAGAAGCACAACAACGATAATTACTGCTGCAATCGCTGTAACAACCTGCATCTCACTTGCAAGATTGGCTGAATCGTCATTGGCAACTGCTGTTGAATAATATACATCATACCCTGACAGCTTATCCTTAATCTCATTCATTGCATCGATGCTTATCTGGTCCTCTTCTTCGCCATCGAATGTAACATCAAGCAATGCCGATGTGCCTTTGTAATGGTCTTCTGTATTATCAAATGTAACACTCGTAACACCATTGATATCCTCTATCATATCAGCAGCTTCCTGCGCTCTGTCATATGATATGTTGGCTAACAGTACCTGTGCTGTTCCGTATGTTACAAACTGGTCATTCATTACCGTAAGTCCCTGTCTCGTCTCGGTCGAATCAGGCAGATACTTCGTTACGTCATTCTCTACTTTGACCCAGTTTCTTGAGAATATGCAGAAAACAAGCGCTATTATGTATATAAGGAAAAACAGATTCCGCTTATCTACAATAAATTCCGCCAGTTTATACATAAAATTTTTATCCTGACTATTTTCTTTCATCTCTTCCTCCATTTCTTTTGATTTGGGCATTTTTATTATTCTGCCTAATTTACATTATTTTACCATATTTGTATATGTCCATGCATTAACTTTTGAGAAATAAAGACAGACCCTTTGTTTAGAATCTGTCCGAAAAATTTTATTTAATTTTTATAAGTCCTGATAAGAAGCGGAACTTCTGCAATAAGCATTCCTATCCAGCCTGCGAGATATGAGAATGGGAGTGCCTCTATTCCCAGACCTAATATAAGTACAAGCGGCGCTGCCGCAAGTACCCTGACCCCCATGTTAACAAAACTGCTTATAAGAGTAATCTTAAGGTCTCCTATTCCCCGGAAGAATCCCTGGATGCCATTAGTGAGTGCAGGAAGAAGATACATTATTGATATAAGATGCAGATATGTAACGCCATGCCCTATAACCTCTTCATCTTTAACAAACATCATCATAAGCTGTCTTGCAAATGTAAAACATACTATAAATATTGCAATTCCGTATATAATCTCAAGGATAATTCCACACCTGAAGCCTTCACGCATCCTGTCATTCTTACCGGCGCCCTTATTCTGCGCCATAAGTGCCGTCATGGCATGTGCTATGTTCTGTTCGGGTGTATATGCAAAATCATCAATCCTGTTTACTACCGCAAATGCCGCTGCAACCGATACTCCCATAGTATTGACTATTGCCTGTATTCCAAGCTTGCCAAGCTGCACTGTTGCCTGCTGCATTGCCGAAGCCCATCCATAGGCTATAGTCTGCTTAAGAAGACTTGCATCAAATACAAGCCATTTTTTGCCAAGACGCAGTACCGGTACCTTCTTCTGTATATAGATTATACAGAACAGACAGCACAACGCCTCACTGAGCACGGTAGATACGGCACAGCCGTTACTTCCCGCCTTAAGCACAACAACAAAGAACAGATCTCCGAATATATTAAGCACCGCGCTTATAATAAGAAAATAAAGCGGAGAGTTACTGTCTCCAAGCGCTCTTAACGTACTTGAGAAAAAATTATAAAGGAATGTAAACACAAGGCCCGCGAATATTATTCTTAAATATTCTTTGGTCATATCCATTATCGATGCATCCACCTGCATCAGGTTAAGAATCGGTACCGCAAACACCACGCACAGTAACGTAAGCAGCGCCGAGAATATGACACCCGATATCATGGTTGTGCTTATCTGTCTGTGAAGAGTATCGTAATCCCTGGCACCATACTGCATTCCCATAAGTATACCCGCGCCCATGCACAGACCGTTAAGAAACAGTATCATCAATGTGCTTATGGGATTGCATATGCCTACTGCCGCCAGTGCCTCTTTTCCAACAAAATGTCCTACTATTATACTGTCAACCGCATTATATGTAAGCTGGAACAGATTACCGAGTACAAGCGGAATTGTGAACTTAACCAGTATCGGCATTATCTTTCCCGTTGTCAGATCCTTTGTCATAACAAAATCTCCCTGATATATACATTTTTTCAAACATATATATTAGGGAGATTTAACTTAAAAGTCAAGTACACTCTATCAAACTTCTGTGACATCTTACTATCTTACTATCTTACTATCTTACTGTCTTCTACATCTTACTTTTCTTAGCCGTAATATCTGTTACCGTCAATCTGTACAGATGTGTCCTTGCAAGCGCCGCACTGTCAAAATGCGGCTCTCCCTCATATCCGTACTTTTTCATTATTATCCTGAATGCAGCAATTTTTTCTTCCTCAGACATAAGCTGCCCGGCAACCGCTTCTCCCATTACACTCGCATATCTGGCTGTCCATCTGCACGCTGTCTCGCCTTTCACAACATCAAAGTTATAATCAGCCTCGAAGAATACATTTGGATTCTTAGCAAGAACATCTGCCTTACGTCCCTCACCTGCGCAGTGAAAATATATTGATATCTGTCCGTTCTCCACGTTATATCCAAAATTCACCGGGACAACATATGCCTTACCATCGTCCACCATTCCAAGCCTTATAACATCACATCTGTCAAGTACCTTAAGTTTCTCGGCAAATTCCGTTATTTCTTTATCACTTCTTCTCATAGCTGCCTCCAATCCGATTTTCATTCATTTTTTAATGAATTTACTAATTTAAAACTTCTACGATGAATAGATATTATATAATTCATCCTGCAGTGTATTGTAATAAATGCTACTTAACACTACTTTGCTCCAAGTATTATATTAATCAGATTCTTATCAAGCATCAGCGTTCTGTTCCACGGATTAATTATAATGCCGCTTATACCTTCCACTTCTCCGGCTGTCTTAAGTATCTGTCCTATACCTGACATAAAAGTCGACATTACGCTGCCGGAGCCCTTCAGCTCCTCATCAAATGACGTGAACACACTCCACCACATTCTTCCGTCATCAGTCTTAACCGCCTGAATACTAAGCCCTGCATCCCCGGCTTTCGGGTCAACAGCTACAATAAACTGTCCGCCTTCTCTCATACGCTGTCTTACCACCGTAAGTACATGTGCCAGCATCTCTTCCGATGGTTCCATCTGTAATGCTGCTATCGCCTCTTCAAGGCTTTCATTACCTGCAAGTCCTTCATCTACATTATCGTTATGATTTCTCACTCTATTCTCCATTCCTGCGCTGCCTTTTGCGCATATCAAGTTTGTGCGCAAGCACAAATCTTGCGTGTGAGAAATCGGATATCAATCCGATTTCTCACTCTATTCTCCATTCCGCATCCGCCGTTGCTATTGTCGACGGTCTGTGTGCTATCATAAGAATCAGCCTGCCATCCTTCATATCATTGATTGATTGCTGTATAAGCTGTTCTGATTCATTATCTAACGCCGAGGTTGCCTCGTCAAGTATAATAACCGGTGCATTTTTGAGTATTGCACGTGCTATCGCTAACCGCTGCCTCTGACCTCCCGACAGTGTATTGCCACGTTCGCCGAGGATTGTGTCATATCCATTCTCCAGCTGTAATATAAAATCATGTGCATTGGCTTTTTTTGCTGCCCGGATTATCTCCTCATCAGACGCAGCCGGATTACCGTTACGTATGTTCTCACGGACAGTATCATGAAACATATACGGCTCCTGCGGAATGTAGGCAATAAGCTTTCTTGTATTCTCAAGTCCAAGCTCATATATATCATGCCCGCCTATTCTTATACTTCCTCCGCTGATTCTGTAGAACCCCATAAGAAGTTTCATTAATGTACTTTTACCGCGTCCTGACTCTCCTGTAATGGCATAGCTCTTCCCCATTGTAAACGCCGCGTTGTACCCGTCAAATATCTTCTGCTCCTGTCCCTCATATGCAAATGTTATATTATCGAATTCAACATCTGCCTGAGCAGGAACATTTGCAGCATTATAATCACTACAATTACGGAAACTTTCTTCGGGAAGCTCAAGAAACTCCAATACACGCTCTGCATTGACCAGCCAGCTTGTAAGACTTGGTATGTACTGTCCCATCATAAGAAAATTATACTGAAATGCACCATACATTGTGTACAGTGCCAGCAGGCTGCCAACCTTACCGTTATATTTCTGTATATATATAATTCCCATTGCAAGAAATGCTACTGCGCCAATCAGGTCAAATGCATTACGCAATGCCGCCACGACTGACTCAATTCTTCCCTGCTTCTTCATATTACGTCCGCACCGTTCGTTAGCTTCATTATACTTCTGTCCTATAACTGATTGGAGCGGAAACATTCTTATTGTCTCCATTCCCTGAAGCATATCTGTAACGGAACGGCTTATTGCCTTATTATCATCCGAGATACTGCGGCTGTAGCCTGCAAGCACCGGAACCATTGCCAGATTAAGTGCGAGTGACAGGATGCACAGCACAAGCAGTCCTGCCATAACCGGCGGACATTTCATAAACATGGGAACAACACAGACGCAGACAATAATTACAGGCATCATAACACGTCTGAATCTTGAGCCGAATATTCCTGAAGCCATATTGGTATCATATGTAAGCTTTGACATGAAATCTCCGGTGTGATTATTCTCATAGAAGCTTACCGGCAGCATCAGCGCCTTTCCAAATACGATATTGCGCATAGTTGCTCCCGTACGCTTGGCTTCGTTATTGTAACATACGCCAAGAATATTACTCACTCCAAATTCCAATACAGAAAATATAATTATTCTCTTCACTATGTCAGTATCCCAAATGTTTCCGCCTGACACAGCCGTATCGGTAATAAGCCCGATTATGTCCGAGAGCATCACAACCGTTATACCATTTATAATGCCCATAAGGATTATCTCACCAAAATAAAGAATTGCACGCCATCCCTGAAAACGGACGACAAGCTGTTTTATAATTCTCAGATTCTTCATGCGTCCGCCTCCTCTTCACTGCTCATCCTGTACAGCCTGCTGTATACGCCTTCACTGTCCATAAGCTCTCTGTGCGTACCCTTCTGTACAATCCTTCCTTTCTGCAGTACATATATACACTCTGCATTTTCAATCGTATTAAGCCTGTGGGCGATTGTCATAATCGTATGATTCTTTGCAAGCTCCTCCAGCGCATTTTTTATCTGTGCCTCATTCTCAACGTCAACTGACGCTGTAGGCTCATCAAACAGAATCAGCTCTGCATTCTTAAGCAGTGCCCTTGCAATCGCTATTCTCTGCTTCTGCCCTCCTGACAGCCTGTCTCCGCGCTCTCCGGCATTTGTCGCATACCCTTCGGGCATTTTCATGATATCATCATGGATTCGTGCCTTTTTGCAGCATTCGATAATCCGGTCCATTCCAACACTCATATCTCCACAGGCAACATTCCATGCAATACTTTCAGGGAAAAGAAATGTATCCTGCGACACAAGTGCTATATGAGACCTCAGCTCATCATAATCATTTCTGCCTGCCTCTTCTCCAAATACATTAACCTCGCCTTTGTCAGGCTTATAGAAGCCACATATCAGCTTAAATATCGTACTTTTGCCTCCGCCGGATTCGCCGACAATCGCTACATTCCGCCCCTTTTCTATTCTAAGATTAAAATCATCCAGCACACAGCCCGATGTGTCATACGCAAAGCTTACATTCTTAAATTCAATCGCACACGCGCCGTTGCCTGAATCAGTTGTGCCACACATACTGTTACCGTTGCCGTCCGCCGCACTCTCTGACGGATAATCCATAATCTCCTCAAGCCTGTTCCTGGATACAAGATTAATCCTTGCATCTATAAAATAATGTGGAAGCATTCCCAGAGGCGGAACCACCCTGTCAAGAAGCAGCATAAAATATGACATTTCACCGATTGTAATGTGTCCCGTCTGCACACGCCACAATGCAGCAATTCCAAGTATCACACACGGAGCACACTGCACTATGTCTCCCGCAACCCACGCTATCGACGAGATTGCATTGCGCCTGTATTCAAATCCGAGAATCGTCCTGTTTGTTTTCTTTATTTTATCCTTAAAATAATCCTCAAGGTTATAGCTTTTGACTACATTTATTCCGCTTATTGCATCATAAGCCAGCTCATTTACCTCATCATGGTACTGCGAATGCTTTCTTGTAAGCCCGGATACCTTCTCCCCGGTAAGCCTCGACACAAGCATCATGACAGGAACCACTACAAGAAGAAGTGCTGTAAGAAGTCCGTCAAGACGTGCAAGTGAAAATATTATCGTTACAATTGTAACTGCAGATGTCACAATAGTCGGAAGAATCTCCGAATAATAATCCGATATTTTGGCAACATCATCAAGGAAATTATTGAGCACCCTTCCTGAAGTATGTGTGTCAAAATACCTATACTCAAGCTGCATAAGCTTTTTTCCGGCAGCCGCTCTGAAACCAGTCTGCATATTAGCTGCAAATATCTTAGTTGCAATGCTCTGTATATATGTAAATGCGAATCCCAGTACGACAAGAACACCCACATATATCCAGAACTGTCTGTCTATGCATTCTCCAAGATTTCCTGCAAACATGGCATCTATTGCATCCGATATCCTGTTATTGCCAAGCAGCAGCACCTTGGCTGCCAGATATGAGCACGCAAGCTCCAGCACAAACCAGCCGGAATTTTTCATAAACAGTTCCCTGAATATTGTGTTTTTCGTTCCCCTCTTCATTATGCTCATTTTTATCTTTCCTCATTGTTTACTATTTGCTTTATTATCTGCTTTATCAGCTGCATTCCTTATCGTGTACATATATATGTATTTTATGAATTAATCATCTAATTAACCCTTATCAATGCGTTCACGCCAGCTATTATAAGCAGTATAAATGTTACATAAGCAAATCCCGATGCAAACAGTATGACCAGCATGAGCGGTGCAAAAACAATATACATGAGAACCTTTGTAAGTCCCCATGTTGCTTTGAATGCAAGCCACAGAACCTTTCCAACAAATCCCAACAGCATAAATGCAAATATAAGTGTTAACATATTTTTTCTCCATTTCTGCCCGTCTTTCAGGGCATCTCAAGTTTGTGCACAGCACAAACCTTGCGTGTGAAAAATCTTTGATTTTTTCACACTATCCTGTATCTTCCTTCTGGTTATATGATAACTCACTACATTGATAGTTCAATTAATATAAGATTAAAATCAGATTAAAGGCGTGCTCTCTAAAACTTTGCTTATAAAAAAAGGGTTTCAGAAGAAATCTTCTAAAACCCTTAAATTCACTGTATAATCAGACGGTTGACCAACGATTACTCGATGATTGTAGCAACAGCACCTGAACCAACTGTACGGCCACCCTCACGAATAGCGAAACGAAGACCCTGCTCCATAGCTACTCTGTGGATAAGCTCGATTGTCATCTCTACGTTGTCACCAGGCATGCACATCTCTGTACCAGCTGGAAGCTCGCAAACACCTGTAACATCAGTTGTTCTGAAGTAGAACTGTGGTCTGTAGTTGTTGAAGAATGGTGTATGACGGCCACCCTCGTCCTTTGTAAGAACGTAAACCTGAGCTGTAAACTTCTTATGAGGTGTGATTGAACCTGGCTTACAAAGAACCTGACCTCTTTCAATCTCATCTCTCTGAACACCACGAAGAAGAGCACCGATGTTATCACCTGGCTCAGCCTCATCAAGGAGCTTACGGAACATCTCGATACCTGTTACAACTACCTTACGAGTCTCATCTGAAATACCAACGATTTCAACTTCCTCATTAAGGTGAAGAACACCTCTCTCAACTCTACCTGTAGCAACAGTACCACGGCCTGTGATTGAGAATACATCCTCTACTGGCATAAGGAATGGCTTATCTGTCTCTCTCTTTGGATCTGGAACATACTCATCGATTGTATGCATAAGCTCAAGAATCTTGTCGCCCCACTCGCTCTGTGGATCCTCAAGTGCCTTAAGAGCTGAACCCTGGATGATAGGTGTATCATCGCCTGGGAAGTCATACTCGTTAAGAAGTTCTCTGATCTCCATATCTACGAGCTCAAGAAGCTCTGGATCATCAACCATATCACACTTATTCATGAATACAACAACGTAAGGAACACCAACCTGACGAGCAAGAAGGATATGCTCTCTTGTCTGAGCCATA
>ERZ780177.286-NODE-286-length-57497-cov-5.681104_pt1 | contig 57497 bp, 65 predicted proteins | sample MGYA00510973_ERZ780177 | MGnify/ENA primary metagenome ERZ780177 (study PRJEB29588, sample SAMEA2144396) | human gut metagenome | biome: human gut; feature: human-associated habitat; material: faeces | place: Denmark | collected 2008/2010 ...
CAAGGTTTTGTTTCGACATTCTTAACGTCGTCAAGCTCAATCATCTTCCTCACCGCCTGCAATTCCGAGCAATGCTTCAAGCTTCATTTTCTGATTGCTGAGATTTATTCCACGTTCCATAGCCTTCATTGAATCATCCTCAGCATTGCGGATATCACGAGTGCAAATTTTTATTGCGCCTTTTATGGCTTTGACAACAGTTTCATTGAGCTTAACCGCATCAATAGCAGCCTGCAGCGCTTCTGCGTCCTGGTGGAATATTTCATCGTCGCCGTCATCGGTAAAATGACCCTCAGCTTCGGTTTTCAAATCCTCAAGATGACTTATGATTTGATTTTCATTCATTTTTGCATATCCTCCTAATTTCAATTTAAATGCCATTTTTAGGCGCTTTGTGTTTTGGCGTGGAAATTACCCTACCCTCATCCGTAAAACCTCATACGGCTTATTTCTGTGGGCTTGTCGTTGGTTTGGCTGCACTCATGGCGTTCAGTTTCTGCAAAACAGTCTTTTCGGTGACGTTTTCGCTTCTTGCCGCAGATATCACAGCAAGCGCAGTCCTCAGTGCCTCGGTAACATCTTCGGGAAGTTTCAGCGGAGCCTTGCAGAGAGCTGCGCAAAGGCTCTCAGTCGCCTTGATAGCCTCCTGGTGCTTTCGGTACGCATCGACATAAAGAAATCGCTGCTTGATATCCTCGTTGTACTGAGACAGGAGGCGCTGCTTTTCGGCAGCAGCCTGCTCCAGACTTATGGCTTTGCTTTTGAACATCGCATATACGCCGCAAAGTCGTGCAAAATATCTGTACTCAGCCGCAGGAAACTCAGAGCAATCAATTATCTGACCCTTGCAGCCTGCATTATAGCAGTCGGTCTCCAGCTGCTTGAAAACAGCCGGATCGGAAAAACATTTCTTCAATTTACACCTCCGGTTTATTTTTGATTGCATGATTTACGATCAGGTCAAGGTCGAATGACGGCTGCTTGGAAGGCTGTGCCTTTGCGCCGTCTTCCTCTATCCACTTGACTATTGTGTTGTAGTGATTACGATACGGCTTCTTGCCGCTGGATTTTATGTATTCACTGATTTTATCAACGTACGCATTGACTATCGTGTCTCCGTATTTATCGCAAAGCGATTTGTATTGTTCCGTTGTCAGTCGTACGTTGTTGTGTGTGCCCCTTGCGGGCACCTTACTACTAACACTACTACGTAGTACAGTATCAGTATCAGTTACAGTATCAGTATCAGTTACAGTATCAGTATCAGTTACAGTATCAGTATCACTATCCATTTGTATTTTTTTGTATGCGTTTGTATCGTTTTGAATACATTTGTATTCATTTGTATTCAAATGTATATCTTCTTTGTCGCTGACAACAGGCTTTGAAGTGTTGTCGCTATCTTTTGCCCAGCGCTTTTTGATATTTTCAGCACGCTTCTGGCATACTTCGTTGTATCGCTGTAAATCGCCGTCAAGCTGATTGGCAATAAAGGAAAATGCCATTGCTGCCATACCATCGAGGGTAGGCAGCTCTTTTGTATTGACATATTCCAGAATAGCTTTAAACAGCTTGCCTGCATCTTCATCGGAAAGTATCTGCACCTGCCTGATGTACTCCGCATAAAGGATAAAGCTCTTCTTTTTCGGCATTCAGACCACCTCAGAACGGAAGATCGCTGTCGCTGACTACTTCCTCAAAGTCCGAAAGGTCGGCAGAAGCAGGTGCCGCAGCCGATGACTGATGCTGAGGAGGGGGAGAAGCAGAGGAGCTTTTGCTTCCGCCGCTGTCACCACCGAAATAGGCATGATCCACAAGCACCTCGGTAACATAATGCTTTACATCGGGGTAACGCTTGTCATCATAATTTCTCGTTCTGATAACGCCCTCAATGCCTATCATCTTGCCCTTGGAGAAGTATCGGCAGATAAATTCAGCCGTCTGTCTCCACGCCGTGCAGCTGATAAAATCGACCTGCCGCCCGCCGTTCTGATCCTTATACCCCCTGTCAACAGCCACGCTGAAGCTACAGGACGATATGCCGTTTACGCTCTGCCGCAGTTCAGGATCTGATGTAAGACGTCCCATTAAACACACTCTGTTCATATTGCACCTCCTAAAATTTTGGCTATCATATAGCCTGTCATACGCTTGTCGCAGAATACGAAATCAACATCATACCGCTGACCAATGGTAAAGAGTATCTTGAAAAGCTGTTTTCCGCTGACAGCTTTGGGAGACGTTCTGAGGCGGGGATTTACCCACCCCTGAACATCTGCAAGTGTCTTGATATTGCTTCCGTGTTCGCAAAGAATAATGATTTTTATCCCATTTTCCCGTGCACGTTTAAGCTCATTGATGAACCTTTCGTGCTGCTGGCAGACATTACCGCATATTTCCTGTAAATTCTGCTTGCGGTCAATTACGACCCTCGGATTGTCAAGGCTCATATAATCGCCTACATAAAGCTTTGACGTATAATGCTGAATGCCTGTTTCATCAAAATAGCTCACTATCTGTTTAATGGCTCTTGATTTTTCTCTGGTATCAATCTGTATAGTCACTTTTAAACTCCTCCGAGGTCAGAACCTTGTCAAGCTGTTTTGTGAATTTACAGTAATCACAGTGTCCGCATCTGGTCGGTTCTTCCTTTCCAGACTTTATTGCCGCATATCTTCCGATGTTCGCCTTGACTATCTCCATCGCCGCATCAAGCTCAGCCTGATCCAGACTTATGACCTGTAAGTCGGTCTCCTTTTCCTTTGTGGCTGCAGCAAGGACAAAGGGGAGAGTTTCCCCTGTGTTCTGCCTTACTATCTCCTGATATACAGCGCCCTGAATGTCATAGCCCCAGGCTTCATAAAAGCTGAGCCTGCCTCTGCCGTTTACATATATGGGGGAAAAGTCCTTTATGACCTTGAGGTCAACTATGGTCTTGTGCTTCCGATAGCTGTCAATTTTTATCTTGACAGGCACGCCTTCGATCTCGCCCACCATAATTTTCTGCTTTTCTCCGTCCATAGCCTTCATAAAAAAGCTGTCTCGTTCGATTCGGTTGATTATGTAATCCGCCTGAATATATTCAGCTTTCAACGCACCGTCACGCTTGAATATTTCGGGGTTCTTTGCCTTGAAAATATCAAGCGTGCCCTCGAAATGTGCATCGACATACGAGCCTACAAGAAGTGCGGTAGTCTTTTCGGGAGCATATTCACTGTGCAGCTCCGCAAGGGCTGCCGCCTCACATTTTTCAAAGCTTTTGAACTGAGACACGCCCATATATTTCAGATTGTTCTCCGGCGAAAAATAGTCGGTCTGAGTTATGCTGTGGGGTATCATAAATATGTTACCTCCATTTCCGAACTGTCGGTCGTTCTTGTGGCGATAAACTGCACACCCTTTTCCCTGCACTTGTTGTACAGCTTTTCACGGTTTTCCGCACTGAGCTTTTCAGCGCCGTCGATGAGAATTATCTGTAAATTGTTGGGCTTGCTCAGAGCAACGTCAACGCAAAGCTCAAGCTGTTCACCCTCTGAGAGGTTGGAAACGGGGAGACCGTGTATAAGGGGAATGCCGTTCTCCACCGTGAAGCCCTCAATGGGGATAGAAGCAGTTTCGAGTATCTTTCCGGGAAGACTGCGGGCAAGCTCTATCTTTGCTGTAAGCTTGTCCGAAGCGGCGGTAAGCTCCTTGACCTCTTCCTGCATAGTTTTCATACGGTTGTATTCGTTGATATACTTCTTCATCTGCTCGGCATATGTTGCCTGCTGTTCAAGGGGAGCCGTGTCAACGGGTGTTTTGTCAGCATATTCATCTGCGACCTTGATGTCAGAATCAAGCCTTGCCACATTTTCGTTATAACGGCTTTCCGCAAGTGCTATCTTATCCGCAAGTATCCCGTCAAGGGAAGCAAGCTTGTTCTCATTGGCTGCGATCTCCGCTTTCATGCGTTCGATAGATTTCAAAATAGCTTCACGCTGGTTGGATATCGCCATCTTTTCGGCAGCTACAGCGGATTCCTTTTCGCCCTGAAAGCCCCTTATCTTGTTGGCATAACTGTCCTTGAACGCCTTTGCACGCTGAATACGGCTGTTGTGTTCCCTGGCGCTGTTTATCTTCTTATACGCTTCCGCAAGGTCGAAATTCTCCCATTCCTCCGCATTGAAATGCTCGGGTATATCTTTGGCGATATCCTCGATGAACGCCTTCTGATTGCGGATATCACGGTTGATGTCCTGCCTGCGCTTAAAATAGTCCCCATTTTCGGACTGGATATCCGAAAGTACCTGCAGTATGTTCTGGCTGTAATCAATGCCCTGCGGTATCTCACCGAACTGCTGATTTATCCAGTTAAGGTCCCAGGGAAATTCGATGAGGTCAAGAATGGCCCTGTTCTGCTCCTTTTTGGTCATCTGGGTAAAAGCTACAGGGTCAAGCTGCAAGGGCGTAAAGAGCTGCTTAAGAAAGTTTTCGGGAGAAGATACTTCCTTGCCGCAGTCCTTTACGGATTTATAATCAGCCTGCTCGGTGCGCTTCTTACGATTGATGTAAATACCTGTGTCAGTCTCAACAATGATCTCGCCCTCTTTTTCGCCCTTGTGGATAACATAATCACGGGAGCTTCCATTGGTAAGAGCATATCTGATAGAATCTATTACCGATGTCTTGCCTGTACCGTTTGTACCTGTGATCTCGACAGATCTGCCGTCAAGCTCGGTCTCGGTGATGCCGAAAAGGTTCTTTATTTTTATCTTGGTAGCTTTCATTTTTCATATCCTCCGTTACAGTTCAATTCTTTCAACGGGCTGAATGTCCTCAACCTCGCCCTCAACGTGTACGCCCATAAGGACTTCGGGGCAATAGACCCTCGCAAAGAATGACGATGCCCTGTATGCAAGCATAAGCTCGGGCATATTCGTCCATTTGGGGTTTTTACCGAGCCACCCCTCAGCCCTCGCCATTTTCAGCGTGACCTCGGGACCCTCCACCCTGTCACCCGTGTCAGCCCATACAGCCGACAGATAACAGCCTCGGTCATCGGTGCCCTTTGTGCCGATATATACAGGGCGGACGCTGCCCGGCTTGAATTTGCCGCAGCCTTCAATGAGAGCCTTGCAAGCCTGCCCGCTCCATGAGGGCTTGCCCTTTACCACATAAAGGTTTTGCATGACCATCATTGGAGATACACCCATTCTGTCAGCCATATCTACAGCGATGGCGCAGTCGGCAGGCTTGTTTTTGTAGTTATCGGGTATTATATCCGCTGTAGAGATTACCTTTGCGAGCTTATATGCTCTTGAAAAATCAGCAACTATATTTGTGGAAGGCTGCTGCACAATTTCCGATATTGCGGCGCTGCTCTGAGCAGGAGCCTGTATTATGTCGTTTGTTTCCATTTTTATTCCTCCTCAAACAAGTTTTAACTGTCCGTCATTCATTAAAAGCACTTCGGCATCATATTCTTCATCAAGCCCTGTGCCTTCCAGTTCTACAAGCTCCCCATAATCATCATAAACGCAAGGTTTCGCATCAAACAGCCTTTTGCTGTCGCCAAAGCGTTCGATAATTTTTGCTTTCATTTCCTCATCAGTAAAAGCATCATAAATGTTGTTATTGCGTTTTAGCTTAAAAAGCTTGTATAACTGTTCTCGATACCCGAAGTGTTCCATACAGCTCTCCCAAGCCTTTGGGTGTGTTTGTCTCAGAACAGACAAGTGATTGTCTTTAAATTGCAAATCCGTGCCACACATAATACAGCCATTGCGTTTGATGCGCTGTGTACTGCCATCTTTCGCCGTATATGTAATATCATATAGTGGCGAATATTCAAGGCCGTATTTGTGAATGTATTCCCAAACATCGTCATCAGTCCATAGACCAATGGGGGAAACATGATAAAATGCCCCGTCCTTGATGTGTGGTCTGTGACTTGCAAATATATGGCCTCTTGTCGCTATGCTTGTCATTCGGCTATGGCTTTCGGAAGCCATAAGCCCCTTGAAAATCATATCCACATCAAGCTCCGCCTGCAATCTCTCGGAAGGCTCCTTTTTGAGGAGCTTACAGCAGTGCTGAGAGAACTTGCACTCTCTGAGAATATCATAGTATTCTTTTAGCTTGCTTTTTTCGCTCTCAGTTTGGGAATATTTTAGAAAGCATTCAATGTTTATTCGGTGTGCGTCTAACTTGGAAGCTGACTTACCGAGCAGAGGCGCACCATACTGTTCAACGCAATACGCAAATGTCTTTGGCTCTCCTTTAAAGAAACAGTTTGACCTATTAAGCGTATATCCTCTCTTCCTCGCCGCCTCGATTAGCGCCTTCTGACCTTTAAGCTTGCCATCAGGCTTCAAGATTTCTGAAAGGCAGCCTTCTTCTTCAAGCAAAGCCACAATTTCTCTTGCAAAATCGTATCGGAGTTCGGGTTCTTCAAGTCTTGATAACTTAGTTTCCTTGAAGTTGTTCTTGAAATGTTCTTTCCCGTATTTTCTCGCAAATTTCAAGCTTTCGGGAAACTCAATACCTGTGTTTCCGAATATGCCATATACACTCAAAAATTCTTCAGGAAAATTTCGCTCAAACAGATTTGCAACTACTTGTGAATCTTTACCACCCGAAAAAGCTATAGCCATTTTATGCTTGCTAAGAGCGATTGCCCGTCTGATTATTTCAATGGATATCTGCTCTTTTACTTCCAGTGGAAGTTTCTGCATCTCATTTATCTCTGTAAATCGGTAAGATGGCTTTATGCAAGATGAAACATTTATTTCCATACTTGACAACCTCCTCTGAATATCCTATAATAGGATTGTCTTATTTATCTTTTTGCCGTGTACGGTTCCCGCCGTCACGGCTTTTTCTTTATTCGTCATCATCGCCCTCACCCGCAAGACGAATGTTTTCGATGTACTGGCACAGCGTGAAAATCGCTAATATAACGACAATGCCAACAGCGGAGACATGATATGCTGCCTCAAATATTACTGCTATCACTTGCCTTCCTCCTTCCTTTTGGGGCAAAATACCCGCCGTCCGCAGTATCTATAATGTACTGAGGAGATTGGACGTACAGCCCATACGTCATGCCCAGCTCATCTGCACGGCGGCTTACCGCCTCGATGCTTGGGCTTTTGGAGCTTTTAGTAGCATCACACTTCTTCTTTGCCATAACATTTCACTCCTTGCAAACATCTGTGATAACCGCCTCGACCAGATCGTCAAGACTGTTTTCAGCGAAAATCCTGTCCTTTGCCTTAGCTTCGGCAGCTTCTCTCGACCCAGCCGATACGCTGTACACATCGTTGAATGCGCCGCCCTTGAACCTGAGGTGGACATATACGTTGTATGTGCTCATTACTTTACACCTGCCTTTTCCTTAGCCGCTTCGAGCAGCTTCTTGTCGATGATACGCTTGAGGCATTTTGCCATAATCTCAGGGCTTGGCTCGTTCACGAGTATGATCCTGCGTCCGCTTTCGGACATCATTTCTCTGGTGGGATAGTTCTTGTCCATGATTTCCTCCTTCCTGTCCTGATTTCGGGACAGATAATGTGTTATATTGGAAATAGGTTTATTGCTCGATAAGTGGGGTAATCCCCTCAGATTTGAGCAGATCGTAAATGAACAGCCTGCCTTTCTGCGTCCAATAGGTATGCACTTTAGTGTGGGGATTACCGTCATTACCGTTGTACGTCTGGGTCTTGGTATTGGTGTAACCCTTTTCGGCATACTTGGCATACAAGAGCCATATGCCGCCCTGCTTGAACTGTACTTTCCTTTCATGCAGATGAGCATTGAGCCACACCGCCGATTTTCCATAGTCCTTGGCTATCTCAGTTGTGGATATCAGATCCTTGCAGTTGAGAACCACATCATAATAGCTTGCTTTGGGCTGAAGCTCGGCTATCTGTTGGGTCTGAACTGCAACAGTGGTTTCAAGCTTCTTATTTTTCAAGCGTTCTTCTTTCAAAGCTGTAAATGCCTTGATAGCAAGTTCGGGGTCATTGATTAACTCATCAACTGCATAAGCACCGTGTTTTCTGATACTTGGAAGCACTTCTGATGTAACCCAACGTTTAAACTCTTTTGCTTTCGGGAGCTTGCTGGAGAGGATAAGGCTGTAAAGTCCGCTTTCGTTGATAACGGTCATTTCCTGCGTACCGCCGAGGGTGTCACATTTCGTTACACCCTTATCTTCGCTGTCAACATGGTCAATCAATGCTTTTCTTGGATTTGTATATTCGAGAATTTCAGCCACATCTTTACCAACGAAATAAGGCTCGCCGTCAATTTCCATTGTTCTGACTTTTCCGAAGTCAGGACTTTCAAAAATTTTAAGTTCGTTCATTAGTTTTCCTCCTTCCTGTCCTGAAATTAGGACAGATAATGTGCTATACTGAAAATAGACATTATCTCTCTATTCCCAGTACCTGGGTGATGCAGTTTGCCATGCGCTCACTTTCACGTGCGCCGCACATAAACGCCTCGATTGTTCCTACAGTGTAGCCCGTGGCTTTTGATAGGTCAGCATATTTCCAGCCTCTGATGGAAAGTTGCTTTTTTACTTCTGCGATAAAAAGCTTGTAAATAATTATCACCTCGTTGCAAAAATGTAAATATTAAATTATTTTGTTTGGAAAGCTTGACAAAAGTCAGTAAAAGATGTACTATATAAGCATAAAGGACTTAATAGTATGTACTCTTGCTTATGAGAATTGCCGCTCTCATAGGTTCAGTTTCTTATTGACTATGTGTTGTGTTTTCCTTACAAAAAACATTATAGTACATAAATTGCTTACTGTCAATAGAAAAAGTACAAATATTTACCCTTTTCTCATTAAACAACAAAAAAGGAGTAAGAAAAATGTGTACTTTTGACAAAATATTAGAGGTTGCCAAGGCAAAGGGAATAACGCAGGTGCAACTTGCAAATCATCTTGGTGTCGGAAAGCAAGCCGTATCGGAGTGGAAAAAAGGTAGAAGTACCGCTTATATGAAGCGCATAGGGGAAATTGCAGAATTTCTTGGTGTATCTGTTGATTACCTTGTTGGTAATGAAGAACAGAACGACAACGAGAAGCTTTCTTTCGCTCTGTTTGGCACCGCCGATGTAGATGAAGAGGTTCTGAACGATGTTCGCAAATACGCTCAGATAGCCCGCAGAATGAGGGAAGAAGACAAGAAGAAAGAAGACTGATAAATGACAAGTTATGTTGAGCTCTGTGAGCTTGCAGAAGCCGATGATATTCTTATGATCGACGCTCCTCTTCAAAAATGCCCTTCAATGGCTATCAATGACTGCGGAGACTGCACAGTAATAATAGATCACGATCAGATTGCAGGCGTTACAGATCTTCTGACTGTTCTTGCTCATGAACTTGGTCACTGCGAGACCATGTCGTTTTATACCGAACACAGCCTTGAGCTTCGGGAACGTATGGAATATCGAGCCAATAAATGGGCAATAAAAAAACTCGCCCCGAAGGACGAGATGATTACAGCAATGAAAGACGGGAATACAGAGATATGGCAGCTTGCCGAGTATTTCGGCATTACCGAGGATATGGTGAAATTTGCTATGTGGGTGTATTTTGATAAGCAGATTGATTAAAGGACGTGACATTATGTTCAAAAAATGCTACAGATGCGGTAAATATTTTTTGTTTTTTCAAATAAATGAATATGGCAGATGTAAGCAGTGTGAAGAAGCTGCACAAGATGAAAAATGGAGAAGTGAAATCAAAGAGCAGAAAGCTCTGAAAGATAAGCGCCTCGATACAAATGCCGAGTTGAAGTGCTCCACACCTGTCACGCCTGCGAGTAATGTTCAATCTTCTCCGGAAAAGAGAGGTCTTGTTCTGACATATGAGGATTTTGTTGAAGATGATGAAATCTCCAAAATAAAAGAAAGATTTATAGCATTTGATGTTGAGACTACAGGACTAAGCTCCGCCTTTGACAGAATTGTAGAAATAGGAGCGGTTGTTTTTGAAAACGGTGCCCCTGTTAAGTCATTCAGTACGCTTGTCAATCCCAATGTTTTGATACCGCAATCCGCAACAGCAATAAACCATATAACAAACGAAATGATAAGCACTGCTCCGTCTGAAAAGAGAGCTTTTTCGGATTTGATTAGTTTCTGGGGCGATGTTTTGGATATGCAGACCATTTTGTGTGCCCATAATGCAAGATTTGATATGGACTTTTTATCGGAAACTCTTATGCGGTTAGGCTATGACGGAAAAATAAAATATATAGACACTCTTAGGCTGTCTAAAAATATGATTTATGGGGTAGAAAACCATAAGCAACAAACATTGGCTAATTATTTTGGAATAGTAAATAGCCATGAACACCGAGCTGCTTCAGATGCAAAGGTTTGCGGTGAGATACTGCTGAAACTGATCGATATGAAAAATGAAGAGGCAGAACGTAAAGAGCGGGAAATCAACAACGTTAAAGAGCGTATCAGGCTTCTGCAAAACGAATATCAGAATATGCAGGCTCAGCTGACCATAAATCCTATAAATTCAAGAGTTTCATTACAGGATATCAAAAACCTGAATAATCAGGGCAAGGGTTTCGATAAAGGCATTGCATATTGGGAGCAGGGGGAGAGCCTGCGAAAAGCCGAGAGCATAGAGGCAGCAATCAAGCTGTTTGATGAGGCAAGATATAACGGCTACTGTGCTCCTGCACTTTACGAATCATATGCAATGGCGTACCACAAAATAAAGGACCTGGATAATGAGATCGATATACTGAACGAGGGTATAGAACGGCTTGATGATAGTATTTACGTCTGTGAAAAATTGATGATACGAAGAAATAAAGCCGTCCATATGCTGATAAGAAAACTTGATCAGCAGCGGGAACGTCAATTCAAAGAGATGAAAAGGCAGGAAAAGGAAGCTCAAAAAGAGCAGGCAGCCAACAAGCCTAAAAAGGTTCAGGGACGAGCTATTTTGAAGCTATCCGATGACATGGAACTGATAGAGCGGTATGAAACAGTTGCTTCTGCTGCACGGGAAAATAGGATAAGTCCTAAAAATATCAGAGATGCAGCCAACGGTGTTTACAAGCACGCTGGCGGATTTGTTTGGAGATATGCAGATGAAAGCAATTCAGAATATCAAGGCAATGAATAATAAATGGTTATCTAACAGGAGGTATGTAAGATGTCAAAAAAATGCTTTTTAATTTGTCCAATCGGAGAAGCAGGCAGCGAAATAAGAAGAATTTCAGATATTGTGCTTAAATATATCGTTACACCAGCATGCCAAGAATTTGATTATGATGTTATCAGATCTGATACAGAATTCACTGTAAACAGCATAAATGAAGATATTTTTAATCATCTTGATAACGATGAACTTGCTATTGCCGATCTTACCGGGCTCAATCCTAATGTCTTTTATGAAGCAGGATACAGAAAAGCTAAGGGGCTCCCATTGATACATATAGCACGAGAGGGTACAGCGCTTCCTTTCGATATAAAAACAATCAGAACTTATTTTTATGACATTGATATAGATAAGGCTGACAGTGCTAAAAATACTTTGATAAAGGTCATTGGTAATATTCAGCCTGAAAATAGAAAAATAGTACAAAAAGCGCCTCAAAGCGCTACTGTTCAGAATGAAGGAATCACCAAAGATGCCAAAAAGTTATTGAAAGCGTTATACAAAGAGTATGAGAATAAAAAGTCCCATGGCTTAAGCAGAAGCGAAGCGGCTGCATTTAACGATATAAGAGAAATATGCAGGCTTTCTGATATGTGCGTTGATGATATAAAAGAACTTTACGGAGAACTTGCTGCTATTGGATACCTTGAGTATGAAAGTTCAGACATGTTTGAAATAGTCATTAGCAATCTTACAGGCAAGGGCATAAAATACGGAGAAGAAAACTTTGACGAGCCATCTTACACCATGTTGCTTAAGGAAATTGTTGATAAATATACTTCTCGAAAGGGACCTATTCATTCAGACAGTTTAGCCGGATATCCGATTAGTGATTTTTCTATCTTAAAATCAGAAGGCTTAATTATAGAAACATCAAAATATTTAAACGGTAAATTTGCAGTCAAGCCAACAGATAGGGGTATAGCAATGATAGCATCAATGAATTAAAATAAAAAATTCCCCGCTCGATGTTGCAGCACCGAACGGGGAGAGGGATATGTATAAAATACACACACCACAGTAACTGTATTTTATCATATCCTGACGAAAAAATCAATAGGAGTGATAAAAAATATGCAAACCGCCGTGATATACGCCCGGTATTCGTCCGACAAGCAGACGGAGCAGTCCATTGAGGGACAGCTCTACGACTGCTACAATTACGCCAAGCAGCACGATATAACAGTCGTGCGGGAATACATAGACCGAGCCATGACGGGCAAGAACGATGACCGCCCCGCCTTCCAGCAGATGCTTCATGAAAGCGCCATGCACAAGTGGGATAGTGTTATTGTGTGGAAACTTGACCGCTTTGCACGCAACACCATAGACAGCGCCGTAAACCGTCAGATTTTAGCTAAAAACGGCGTGAAGCTGCTGTCCGTCATGGAGAGCTTCGGGGACGATGCCAGCGGTCAGATGATGACCCATATCATTGAAGCAATAAACGAATACTACAGCGCCGATCTTCAGGAAAAGACTATCCGAGGAATGCGCCAGTCGGCAATGAAGGCTCAGACCACAGGGCATATTCCGCTGGGTTACAAGGTAGTTGATAAGAAGCTGGTCATTGATGATGATACCCGAATTATCCCCGAAACTGTGTTCAGGATGTACGCAGAGGGGGAGAGACTCACTGACATAGCCGAGCATTTAAACTCTCAGGGCTATCGCAACCGCCGAGGCAGACCGTTTACCACAAACAGTTTTTACAATATGCTGGCTAATGAAAAATACATAGGCATTTACAAATACGATGATATTGTGATTGAAGGAGGCATACCGCAGATGATACCCAATGAAGTCTTTGAGGCTGTAAGAGAGAAATTGATTATAAACCGCAAGAGAGCCGCCAAGAACACCGCCAAAGCCGACTATTATTTGTCGGGTAAATTATACTGCGGTCATTGCGGAGAGCCTATGAGCGGGCTGTCAGGCACAGGACGCAACGGTGTCAAACACTATTATTACCGCTGTAACGGCGTGCAGAAAAAGTCAGGCTGCCACAAGAAGCTGGAAAATAAATATCTGATAGAGGACGAGGTGTGCAGAGCAGCACGGTCGGCGTTTGAGCAGATGGACAAGGCGGAGACCGCCGAGACCATTTGTCAGATGTATTTGCAGACGGTCAGAAATGAGTATGCGCCCGATGAGCTGGAAAAGGAGCTGACCGAATGCACTAAGCAGGCCGAGAACGTGGTGAATGCCATAGCTCAGACAGGCGGAAATCAGCTGCTTTATGATAAAGTCAGGGAGCTGGAAGAGCGCAAGGAGCAGCTCAGCTCCGCCCTCCGATTGTCTCAGGCAATGACCGATAATGTGCCATCAGTTGAGCAGATCACTGTGTTTATAGATGATATCCTCGCAACCGATATCAACACCACCGAGGGCAAGAAATCTATCGCCGACATCATGATATCAAAGGTGTATGTTTACGACGACAAGCTCACGGTCATTTTCAAGGACAAGGACGGCAAAAGCGTTGATATACCGCTATCAGCCGTGTCAGATAGCTCCTCAGCGGATTGTGCTCCCTCTGCGCTGGGGAGCCACATAGTTCAAATCCGAACTCTTCACAGGGTTCGGATTTTTTTGTGTTTTATCCGGGGAAGGCTGTGTTTGGGGTGATTGTCAGCAGATAATAAGAGTGCCCAAGTTTGCCTTGGACACCGGAATTTGCTTTTCCTTTGAATACATTTTTTAGAAATTGCCAATAAGAGTTTCAAATATTTCGATAAGTTTTTTGGATTCGGAGTCATCAGGAAATAAACCTTGATAATCTCTGTCGGAAAAAATGATATTATATTTATCACAGTCTAATGGATAACTGCCTATATCCATTGAGGCATTTTCAGAAAAATTCCACAGGGCTTCAATAAATCTGCGTGCGGTTCGTCCTTTGACGATCTTGCTTGTATTCGTTACGTTGTTAATGACCTTAGTATCCTTGACAGAATTGATAATTATCGAATATTTTCTTGATATTTCGGGACCTGTGATTCTGTATTTATGTTTCTCATAGGTAATGTGAGAACCAAGTTTTGCGATAACATCGGAAATACTCGTGATTGTAGGAGCAGTAGAAATCCATCTATAATTCATATAGAATGGAACATTAGAACAGCCATACTCTGTGAAAAGCACGATAATAACAGCAAGCTTACCTGTAAAATATACATCGGCAAGAGTATCTTCAATCGTGTCTATAAATTCAGGATTGCAGAAGTCTGTAGTTATCAGGATAGTTTTCTCATCTCCTCCAACTGTATTGTGTGAATGAGCGTACCCCGAAAGGCTTTTTATTAAGGACTCAATTCTCATTCCATATCTGAAAATGGCGTGCATATAAGGGAAAACATCGGTAGTTTTTTTGCCGTATGGATACGTGTTTATATCTGGAGAGATTTTTTTGTCTTGAAACATATCGTCTATGTTGTCAGCAATACATTTGCCTGATACTATCTTATCAAGAAGGCAAGACAATGGAACAGGATTCGAACACGCTCTTTCGATATGGTCAAAAAGATCACTGACAGATCTTCCTCGTGCTTCTGCTGATAAGCTGTTTATGGAAGACTGTGTTTCTCTGTCCGTAAATATGCTCATTTTTTATACTCTCCTTTGATCGGGTATTTTGTTGTTATGAGAAAAATCATTAAGTGCATCGATAACCTTGTGATAAATAAGCTTGTTCGGACATCGGCTGAAATCTGCAAATATCACGATTCCCGATTTGTAAAAATGTTCTGCAATCGCAGCGGCACAGCCTGCACTCCTGCTCTGACCATAATCGCATTGACAGACGATATCTCTGCCGCTGTTATATGCATCATAGATAAACCGAGCCAAATCATCTGCAAAATCAAATGTACTGCTGTATTTCTCATATTCACGCTCAGACCATACATCAATATCATCATAAGGGCAATAGTAAACGTCACTGCATATATCCTCGTATTTTATATGCTCTGTTTGGGGATCATAAAAGCTGATGACAGATGTGTTTTTGGGAAAAATTCCGCTTCTTATGGCTTTTTCAGCATCTTTTCTTGAATAGATAATTATATCATTCATTCAGTTATATTATCTCTTCGTCATTATCATTCAGTATGACAATGTTCTTGTCGGGGCAAAGAGTTTTCAGCATATCCGGTTCGTCTGTATGTATTGGGATTATCTTTTCGGGTGCAGTTTTTTCAATAACCATTCTGATATCTTCGTGGGAAGCGTGTCCGCTTGTGTGAAGCGGCTCCCAGCGGTCTGCAAGCTCAAGAAAAGACGGAATAGTGCTATCGGGCTTTGTGCGGTAGCCGTCCCACATTGAATAAAGGATAATGCTTTCCGATTTATTGAACTTCTGAACTATTTCCCTGAAGCGTCGGTTATCTCTTACTGCCATTACAAAGCCTCGTTCAATAAATCTGTCAAGTATCTTATCGCTGTAAATGGTCTTTTTAATATTCTGATAGAACTCGGAATATTTGCCCCAATGCTTTTCTACGGATTCCAGCAGCTGATACTGATAGCTGTCACACAGAAAATATTTACCTGTAGGAACAGCCCTTGACAGCGCACATATCCTGTCAAGATTAGTTGATGCACAAAGTACGAACACGTACTTATACTTATTGATATATTCCTTGACCTTTTGCTGCAGGTCATATTCGGTCACAGGTACTGTATCGGGACGGCTGAGCGTTGTTCCCTCAATCACAAGGGCATCGACCTTTCTTACAAGCTTATCCATAATTTTCGGAACAGCTTTTCCTCTGAAACCGTGAGTTCTGAAATCGCCTGTGTAAAGCAGCTTTTTGCCGTCAGCTTCAATGAGGAACATATAGCTGTCGCAGGCGGAGTGGTCGATCGAAAACGGTGTTATATGAATATCGCCTATCGTAAATTCAACGCCCGGTTCAAAGGTTTTTATTGAATTTATACGTTTTTCAAGTTCATTTGTGTTTTTTCTGCTGTGCTGTGACGAAAGCAGCATAATATCCTTTGCAAGAGGACCTGCATATAAGGGAATATCCTTTCTGATACGGTCCATCTGTCCGATATGGTCACCGTGATAATGGGTAAAAAGCACAGCGTCACAGCTTCCGTTTTCATCAGTTACTCCGGGAATGACAAGGGGTTCCAATCTGAAATCGGGGGCGAGTGAAAGCTCATCGCCCATATCAATGATAATACGGGTATTGTCCGTGCATATTTCGGCTGCAATGCCGCCTATCTGATGTGTACCTCTGTGTATCTTTATTTTCATATGCTCTTCCTCCTGCAATACTTTTTATGATAATTATATCATATTGCTGCGACAACGTGGTGGCATAGTGAGAATTTTATATACAAATTTTTTGATTGCCCTGAATGTCCGATCTGTAAATATATCCGAGCTTTATAGTATCGTTATCGATTGGAAGCTCCATACCGCCGAAATTTGTTTTGGCATTTGCATCGTAAGGCATTACAACAATTGCTTTTATTTCGAGTTTCTGAGGGATATCTCCTCCGAATCCGAAGAATTCCCACCATTTATCGCCGCAATCGCTTCTCAGAAGCTCACGGATAAAGGTGGCATAAGCCACAGCCTGATGCATGACCTTTTCGGGCGGCTCGCTTTTTGAATAGCTGTCTTTGAGCTCAAGAACAGCAAGCTTTGTACCTCTTCCCTTTCCCACACGGGCAAGGATATCAATACCGCTTGAGTTGGAATACTCTATAATGCCGTCTTTGGCAGAGCTTGCTTTTATAGTGGTAGGCATCTGAAAACGTGCGCCTGTATCGCCTATCATAACAGGCCGGATATATGGAATTTCCTTTCCAACGGAGCTTTTCTGTGAAAAATTTTTCAGCAGCTCACATTCCATATCGTGTTCGGGCTCGCTCAGTGCCTTTTTTACACTTTTATCTGTATTTATTTTACTGTCAAGTTCAAGATATATCCTTCGGAAATCCTTTGCTTCATCGCTGTGCCAGAGAAGCTTTCCCATTTTAGAATAGACAATAAGAGCATCAAGCTTTTTGCCCATCTCAGCAGTATTAAAAGCATTTGTAAGTAATTTTTTAGGTGGGGTCACTTTTAAATAGATCTTATCGGTATTGCTTACGTCGGTGCTTACTTCTGCCACACTCTGACCGTGAAACCGAAGCTCAAAAATAATGGCAGCTGTAGATGCCGCATTATTTTTTGCAGTTGTAAGGTTCATATATAAGTGAAACGGCTCGGTAACATAAAAGCTGCTTCTGGCTTTCTTCATTTTATCTAAGCTTTCACTGTTGAGCAGGTTTATGTAACCGTCAAAACGTGACTGCCATTCGGTGTTTAGTTTTAAAAGCTCTCTGACCCTGTTAACTGTTTTTGAGTAATCTTCCATAATATCTCCCTTTCTGCTTTTGAATATATTATATACAATAAGCAGTTTTTTGTCAATTGATTTAATGAAATGTACAAAAGGACAAACCAAATACAGCATTTTGTACAAAAAATGTTTTTTTCTATTATATTGCCGTTATGCTGTCGTGAAAATATGGTATAATAAAGAAAAACATCTTGAAAGGGCGGTATAAGGTTATGGCAGATAAGCAGAATGTCCCTCAATATATAACTGCGTATGGATTGGAAAAGGAGCAATATGACATTGTAAAAAAAGCTCTGAAAAGCTTAAAAGCTGATTATATGCTCAGAGATCCTGATGCGCTTGTTGAAGAGGACCTTATAGGATTTAACAGCACTGTGCTTATCATCAATTCTGAAAAGCTGTCTGATGAAGGACGGGTTATGCTGTTTGAGTTTTATAAAGAGCTTTGCGGTCAGTTTGATGAAACGGTAGTATGGCTTGGAAAAATTCCTTTGCCCACCGAATTGAAAAAGGGCTTTAAGTACTATGAGAGCTTTGACGATATGATAGATGAGCTTAAATACATACTGTTTAATGCCAGAAAAAGGAGAAGCAGATCTGTTGGGTTTTGCAAGGTGCTTACATACGGAATACAAATTTTATCCCTTATAAGAAATAAGCCCGGTATAAAAACTTCGGAAATAATCGAGAAAACCGAGCTGCCACAGCGTACTGTTCAAAGATATATCAAGTCATTACAGGTGGCAGGAGAGCATATAGAATATGACTACAAGCTCAAAGGCTGGAAGCTTTCATTTGGGAAATCAATTTTATTCGGAGATTATTTCAATGAACAGAAATAAAGCACTGGGGCTTATTTTGTCAATGAGTCTGACATCGGACAGAAGAAAAAGGAGCGGTAATATGGCAGCTTTATATGGAAAGAAGCGTTGTGCATCCTGTGAATATTGGAGCGGTGTAAGGGCACCTGATGCCTGTGCCGAGCGTTCAAAGTGCGGCGCAAATGAGGACGGACTGTGCAACAATACAAAGGCATCATTTTACAAAAGAAAAACCAAGGCTGATTACAGCGGCTGCTCCAAATGGGAAAAATGGAGCAAGCTTACAAAAATGAGATGACTGATAAAAGAGTTGAGGCTTTTGAGGAGGCAATACCCTCGGAGAGCGCCTGTACTTATGATATTGCTTGAAAATTTTCCGCAGGATATTTGGAGAGCAATGTCATAAGTACTATGACGTTAGTTGTGGCACAGCCACGACTAAAACGACAGCAAAGCGGATAGCTCCCGACAGGGAGCAAAAAAGCAGTTCTCGATACCGCATAGTGAAATGTGGTGTCGGGGGCTGCTGTTTTGTTTAACCGTGCAGATTGAGATTGTGCATAATAATATGATGTTCCACCGGAACATTTCAAGAAGTTTACCGTTGTTCATATAGTATTGCAAAATGATTTGCAAAAAAGTTTAAGCACGCCGCATATCACGAATTTTGTTGCTAAATTGTGAATTGACACTATCAGTAATAGTCAGTAACTATCAAACTGTATCAGTGGTTGTCATTTTTGAGGAGCTGTTGTTCATAATTGCACCAAAACAGCGTTTGATATAATATAGATATGATATATCAAAAATATTTTGGACGTCCAATATAATAAGGTGTAATAAAATGAAAATCAAAACAGCATCAATATGTCAGCAATGCCCCCGAAAAAGCAGATGATATTCCCGACAAGCACTTTGTGGAGAGCGTAAACACGCTTGATTACTGTGAGTAAATATTTGACTGCTTTCTTAACGGAAACAAGGAAGAAAGACTGCTTATGAAGAAGGAGGTGGAATGCTTTGAGCAGAGAATTTACTCATACAGACGAGAGTGCATTACCTGTGTGGCTGGGGGAAAAGGAAAGGATAAACGAACCGCTGTTTTGTGAGGAGAGGTTGAAAGACTATCGGAAAACAGACGGGACGTTAATCCCCGAATGACGTTATATTAGCGGTTAGGTAACGTTTATCTGATTGAAAATTGGAAGTTGTCAGTTTCCTTCTTCAATCTTTATCGCTTCGGTTTCCACCCAAGCAGGCTTGAAACCGCTGTTATTGGCGATATTTTGTAACTGAATATTCGCAACAGCGGTGCCGTAGAATGGAATGTCACCCATATCAATAATTTTGTTCTTCAACAGAGTTACAAGATAGGAGCCAATTCCCCTTGAACGGTAATCCGGAAGAACATCTATTCCAATCTGTTGCCAATGCGGTGCATCTTCCGAACAGCCTGCCATACCCATGATGGTGTCCCCATCATGTGCAACTACAACAATTCTATCAGGTCGTACAGGACAGGGTGTAGGAAAGGCAATCGCGTTCGGAAACCGTGGATCACCGTAGAATGGTCTAATCTCACTGTAGTAAAGCCACTTCACTTGGTAGTGTTCTTCAACATCGATATTGCAACAAGGTAAGAACATGTGATGTGTTGGATTCAACTGATAGCCATACTTCTTCAACTCTCCATTTAGTTTCATGAGATTATCAAATTCAAATAGGCTGTGTCCTTCCACGGTTTTGCTCCAATCGTACAGGAACTCATGTAAGCATTCATCTGCCATAATTACAGTATTCGCTCCAAGTGTCACCATTTGCAGGAATGGTTTACCGGGACTGTAGCTTCTTCTTCCCTCATTCAGTGCCGAGATGGTGATGATATTCTCCTTCGCCTGTAAATCTGCCGGGGTACAGTTGAAATCAAGGGACAACTGCTTTAGGAGCTTTTCATAGTATTCTTTGAACCTAATTTCCATACTTTTTCCTTTCTACAAGTTCCGATATGTCGAGCAGTTTAGCTACCCGATTTATTTCATTATACTCCAAAGAGGAAATATCGTCAAGGGATAATAAGAAAAAAGGGTAAATCACGTTGGAGGTTTCAAGTGAATACGGACAAGTTACACTCCATTTGTTGCGTAAATACACGCCTTACACACGGCATTTACACACATTGAATGACGCATTATAGCCGTTTACACGCCTACACACCACTTTTTTGATTCTATATACGGAGGTGAGATTTATGGTGATAGAGCTTAACAGAAAAACTGAATACAACATTCCCGAAGAACAGCTTAATGCTCTTGCGATGAGCTTTTACTATGCAATGCTTGAATACTTTCAGTCCGAAAAGGGACAGGCTGAGTTTGCACAGTTCCTTGAAATGCAGACCGAAAAGCAGGCTGCATAATTACTTTTTCGGCATAATATATATGGATTTCATTTTAGGTGTGTAGGCGTGTAACCCTTTATTTATAGGCATTTGAGGTGTGTATTTGGGTGTGTATTGGGAGTGTGGAATGTGTAGAAATAATCTTGAATTTATCGCTTTAAAGCGTTGACGAACAAGTGAAAATATGATATACTGATTATGATAAGAAATAAAAATTCAAACGAAATGGAGGAATGAAAATGAATGCAGTAATATACGCCAGTTATTCCTGCGACAATCAGCGTGAGGAGAGTATCGAGGGACAGCTTCGTGAGTGCAGGGCATTTGCGGAGCGTAACAATTACACGCTGATAGATACATATATCGACAGGGCAATGTCGGCAAAAACAGACAACCGTCCCGAATTTCAGAAAATGATAAAGGATAGTGCAAAGGGTCAGTTCAATGCGATCATCGTCTGGAAACTCGATAGATTTGCCCGCAATCGTTATGACAGCGCACATTACAAAGCAGCTCTGCGTAAGAATGGTGTCAGGGTCATATCTGCAACTGAGGTCATTTCCGAGGGCGCATATGGAATTATTCTTGAATCGGTTTTGGAAGGGTATGCGGAATATTACTCAGCTGAACTTTCGGAGAAGGTTATCCGTGGTATGACGGAAAATGCTCTGAAATGTCAGTACAACGGCGGATTTATTCCTGTTGGCTTCAAGATTGACGAGAACAAGCACTATCAGCTTGATGAGCTTGTTGCTCCGCTGGTGCGTGAAGCGTTTATGATGTATGTGAACGGCAAGCCTATAAAGGATATTGTGGAGTTTCTGAATAGTCACGGGGTTTTGTCCTCACAGGGAAAGCCACTGACAAAATCATCGGTTTCGACTATATTGTAGAATCGCAAGTACATAGGGGAGTATCAGTACAGAGATGTTGTTGTTCCCAATGGTGTTCCGGCAGTTATTTCAGAGGAGCTTTTTGCCCTTGCACAGGCGAGGCTTGAAAAGAACAGACACGCTCCTGCGGCAATGAAAGCTGATGTGAAATATATTCTTTCAACCAAGCTGTATTGTGGCGAATGCGGTGGTGCAATGGTAGGGGAATCCGGGACGAGCAGTACCAATGGAAGGGTATATCACTATTACAAGTGTGCCAATGCCAAAAAACATAAGTGCGGCAGAAAGGCTCTCCGCAAGGCTGAGATTGAGGATATTGTTGTAGAGCGTACTGTTAAAACTGTAATGAATGATGCCGTTCTTGACAGCATTGCAGAGCGTGTATTTGAGTTTCAGAACAAGGAAAACACGGTGTTGCCCCTTTTGCAGAATGAGCTTGCAGATGTGGAAAAGGCTATCGGCAACTTTAAGAAGACTATTGAAATGGGAGTTATCACAGAATCCACAATGGCACGTTTATCCGAGCTTGAACAGCAGAAAAGCGACATAAAGGATAAGATCGCTAAGGAGAAAATCAAGTCTGCGGTGCTTTCAAAGGAGCAGATTATGTTCTGGCTTTATAAGATGAAGGACAGCGATATTCTTAATGAGGACAATCGTGAGCGTATCGTTGATACTTTCATAAATTCCATATACGTCTATGATGACAAGGTTGTTATCAATTACAACTGTCGGGAAGATTCGGAAACGATTCTTCCCGATAATTTGGGGGAGAGTTCGTATTTGAGGATCGTGGGGGAGCCAAACAATTCTAAGCACTAACCATCGAGAAAAGGTATAGAGAGTGATATTTGTGAATCTCTTCCTTTGAACGATGGTTAGTGTCGTTTTATACAGTTTTATTGTGTTTATTTGAAGTATGGAAGGTCAAGCCTCCGTATGCGTACATTTTGTATGCGTATGGAGGCTTTTTTTGTTGCTCCGAAAAGGAGACTAAAAATGGAAAATTATATAATAGATGATATTCTTAAAATACTCAGTGATAATACCGTATATATTCCCAAGAGCGTAGCACAGCGCAGTGATGTATATGATGTCAGCAAGTCTTTGTTTGGAGTGATATTCACCGATTGCGTTGATAATCTCAGGGCATACGGAAGCAGTATCGACGGTGAAACAGTCGGTAAAATGATGAAAGCGTATGTTATGGATATGTCTATATCGGATATTCAGTGCGAATGTCTGTGTTCACCGTCAATGGCTTCGGCTGCAAGGAGTGAAACTGTCATGCTCATCAACAAGACTGATCTTTCGGAATGTTTGCGGGAAAGACAGTTGATATGATATGCAATACCTCATAACACCATTACTTGAAGTGCTTAATCCTACAAATACGGTTTCAAGGAACAGGCTGCTGTCTTTCGCTATTGGCAATGCAGAAGCGGAGATATATAACTGCCTTATCGCTAAGCACGTCTATTACAATAATCTCGGCAAGCTCACGGAGGGCGGCTGGTTCTATTCGACTGTTAAGGACCTTCATCTTAGCAGCGGTTATGCTGAAGATGCGCAGAAAACAGCTATCCGTCATCTCATCAAGCACGGTCTTATTGAATCGGAGCTTAAAGGCTTGCCTGCCAAAAGATATTTCAGGATAATTCTCGATGCGGATAAGCTTGCATCTCTGTTGAGATCGGGCGAAGAAGCTCAGGAAGCTATTGCAATGAAATATGATGAAGAGCTTGAAAAGAGAAAGAAGCGCAGATATAACAGAAAGCATCGTCTTATAGAGGTAACAGCTTTTGATTCCGTTCAGAGCGTTCCCGACGATGAAAAATCCAAGGCTGTAACGAACCTGAATTCCGTTTCAGGCGCTGATGAATCCAATTCCGCTCGGCTCATCGGTAACAGCAGTGATAATTCTGTTAGCAACTCTTTTTCTGCCGAAAATGCTTGTTCCGCTGATTATGGGGGAACAAGGTCAGCCGATGCACGGGGTAAAACTAAAGATAATAAAAATCAAAGTAATTGTTTTTCAAATCATTCATTCTCTCCGTATGCGTGCGATGAAAAAATTTTGAATGACGGAATGAAAACGGAAAGCAAATTATCTTTTCTTGAAATTCTCTCGGCTATGGGGCTTGACCTTGATGACTGGCATTATATCTACACCCGTGACCCGACTTCCGAAATGGATCTGATATACATTGACGAGGAAGAACGCAGGACAAAAACTTTGCATATTCCCGAATCATTCCGAAGTGACAGCAGCTATGTTCTTACGGCTTTGCAGTATCTTTCGGCATACAGCAATTATGCTTTTGACGATGACATGAAGCCGATGCCGAACAAGAATTTCATAGACATAACGTTGAAAATGCTGACTGAGTTTATTATGGCTGACAGTTTAAGGTTCAACGGGCAGATCATCGGCTACAAGGAAGTTCTTGATACGCTGAACGGTCTTATCCGAGAAAATTCGCTTTATGATTTCATTCTCAGCTTTCAGTACGAATGGAAAAAGATACTGAGAGAAAAAACGGAAAGCAGCATTCGCAACAAGGCGGCGTACATGAAGGTTTGTTTATGGGACTGGCTGAAACGCTGGATAATTGAGGAGTACAATCAGCTTGTGGGATTGGTTTGAGGTGGAGAGTATGATTGAACTTTTTATTGTTGCATTGGTTTTGGAGATTTGCAGGCAGGTGACTTTGTGCAAACTTTATGGCAGAAAAAATCACAGCACCCTTTAAAGTGCTGTGATTATGAACTGCTCGATAAATTGGAATTTTTGCTTTATTTAAATTATTTATGCTGTAAAAAGTTATAAACTCTTTGATTGAAATCCTTAGCTTCTTCATAAGCGGCATGTCCTAAATTATCATACATAAAGATTTCACAACCAAGTTTTTTTGAAATTTCCAAAGAAGCCGAGCCACTTACCACTTTATCCTGCATACCTCCAATTACAAATACCGGGCATTGAATTCTATCTAATTCATCATAAGCTTTACAACTGAGGCAAGCTTTTGCCAATACAATAAATTTTGGTACATTCTTTGGCTTTTGAAAAACCGTTAATAATGACATAAACGGTTTGTATCGTTTCACATAAATATCGGAATACATCTTTTCAGCCATATCTGTAATCAGCTTTTTCATATTATTCTGTTCTGTAATTTGAATCCAGTCATTGACTGTCCTTTCGACGGTTTCATTATTTTTCGAAAGTGTTACTGCGAGGACTAACTGATTTACTAAATCGGGTCTGTCTATTGCAAGATATTGAGCAATCATACCACCTTGTGATACACCAAAGACATCAGCATTTGTAATCATTAATGTATCCATTGCCATTGCTATATCTGCCGCTAAGTCTCTTACTGTTATGTTATCGCTAATATCTTCTCTGCGGTCAAACATATAAATTTTATAATCTTTTGCGAAAATTCGATACATATAAGCCAATGAAAATGCTGCCCCTTTAATGCTGCGGGTGCTAAGACCTTGAATCAAAATCAAAGGTTTCGTTCCCTTTCCAAAAGTAATGTAATTCATCTGCACACCCTGTATTTCTAACAGTTGTTCTTTTGCATTATAAAACATAAAATATTCACCACCAAATTCCGATATGTCGAGCAGCTTATGCCCGTTAAATAGATTATACCATACTCATCACAAAGATTCAAGAAATATTTCCGTAGAAAGGCAGGTGATTATTTGAAGAACAAAAGCTTAGAGGAGATAGAAAAATCAACAAAAAGCTTTCTGAGCGCATCGGAGGCGGCAGCCGTTCCGGGCATATTACCGTCAACGCTCAGAAAAAATCACAGCACCTGTTAAAGTGCTGTGATTATGAACTGCCCGATAAATTGGAATTTGACGAATTAAAGCTTACATATCATAATGTACTCTTCTTCGTTTTCGTCAGTTATTTCAAATCCAACATTCTTGTACATATTAACTGCATAGTTTGTTTTTTGAACGGCAAGTGATGCCTGTTTATATTTTTCTGTTTTCAGTAGATCAATCATTGATTTCATCAAAGCAGTTCCTATTCCATGGTTTCTGTATTCTGGGAATAATGATATTGCAAAAGATGGAGTTTCATTATCAACATGACCATAATCATTCATAATCCGAACCCATACGGCACCCACTATTTTTTTGTCAGACTCTGCAACAAGACAGTAATCTCCACTATGCTTTCCAAAATCTGATATATACACCTGTAGTTCAGGTTTATTAATAATATCTTTTGGAGGTGCTTTGACACCTTCGGGAATAAATATTGCCTCATATAAAAAATCGCTTAATATTTTATATTCAGCTTCTCTTATATTTCTAATCGTATAGTCCATAGATTACCTCTTCAAATTTCGATTTGTCGAGCAGCTTATGCCCGTTAAATAGATTATATCATATATAACTACAAAATTCAAGAAATATTTCCGCAGAAAGGCAGGTGATTATTTGAAGAACAAAAGCTTAGAGGAGATAGAAAAATCAACAAAAAACTTTCTGAGTGCATCAGAGGCGGCAGCAGTTCTGGGCATCTCACCGTCAACGCTCAGAAAAAAGGCAGATGAATATTCGGAATTGTTTCCGATACAAAGGGTAGGAAAGAAATACAGAATACCCAAAGCTCCGTTCATCGCATACGTCAGAACGGGAAAAACATTTAAGTGAAAGGTGTGATGAGATATGAGCAACCGGATCAGAGATTCTCCTGATGATGCACTTCTGTTTTGTGCGTCATGATTTTGGTAATATTGTTGTGTAAATTTATTCTCCTTTCTTTCGTTGCAACCGGGTTGTTTGGGCGATTCAACCCGATTGCATATATTGAGGAAAATGAGAGGACGCATGATTTTTGTGCCGAGAGGTCAGATGCAGGAATTTGAAAAATACGGGGGAGTTGGAAGATAGCAAGCGTAGATTTGAGATATCTCCAAATCGTGCGAACCCTCGCAGTTTCGCATTTTATGGGCATTTGCCCCTAACACCTTTGTATATATTTTTTAGAAAGGATGACAGATATAGAAAAGAGAAACAGGACGTTCCTCATTCGTCTTAATGATGATGAATATGAGGTTATAAAGAAAAGAGCCGAGAAACTGAACATGAGATTTGCCGTGTATGTACGTCATATCGCTGTTCAGGGTGAAATGAAATGCTTTGACCTCGCCGAACTCCGTGAGGTGACAAGACCATTCCGAATGATCGGCAACGAGCTGAACCAGATCGCCAAGAAAGCCAATGAAACGGGTGAGCTCACAGCCAAGGCAGTGGAGGAAGTCAGAGAACAGTATGCACGTCTTGAAAAGGTTTTTGAAAAATATCTCAGACCATTGAAGCCGAATGAGCTTCTGGAGTGATGAAATGCCTATCATAAAGTACATTGCCGTTCATGGTTCTCCACTGAAACTTCTTGAATATGTGACCAATGAAAACAAGACGAGAAACACGCTCACGTCATCAATAAACTGCTCAACTGATCCGCATATTGCATACAAGGAAATGGAGCAGAGCTTTGAACATTTCAGCGGTCAGAGATTTTGGAAGAAGTCGCTTTTTATGAAAAATGAAATTCTCGGCGGAAAAGAGCGTGTGCGGCTGCACCATTACATTCAGTCCTTCAAAGCGGGCGAGCTTACGGAAAATGAAGTTCACCGCATCGGAGTGGAATGGGCGCAGGAGGTTTTCGGAGATAAGTTTCAGGTGCTTATCTCAACTCACACTGATAAAAGTCATTACCATAATCATTTCGTTGTATGTCCTTATGATGATGACGGAAAGCTTTGGCGAGCAGATAAAAAATCTCTGAACCGATGCAAAGCAATTTCGGATAAAATTGCTCTCAAAAATCATATCAGCATTATCGAGCGTCCGAAGAAAACTTACAACCACAAGTATGGCGATTATCTGTCACGGCAGCGAAAAAATTCATGGAAAGAAAATCTGAAAGCCGAGCTTGATGAACTGGTTATGCGTGATGATGTGAGAAGCATTGATGATCTTACAGAGAAGCTCAAAGAAAAAGGATACGGCGTAAATCTCTCATATCTGCAAATGCAGGGTAGGACACTTGATATGGGCGAGTATCGTGGGTTCAAGCTGTCAATTTTCTTTGATACCCTAACAAAGTACGTTATCCAAATCTGATTTCAGACGGAGTAACTCCATAGCATTCTCTGATTTTTCTGCTCATGTCACTCTGACTGCAAAATCCTGTGTTTGCGGCAATATCGGACAGCTTCATGCCGGTATATCGTATAAGCTCACAAGCTCTTGTGCAGCGTATGTGGGTAAGATATTCACGGGGTGACATTCCCGTTTCCGCCTTGAATGCGTGAGAAAGATAACCCTCGCTGATAAAATTATCGGCGGCAATATCCTCAATTTTTATGCTGTCCGCATAATTTTGCTCAATATACGTCCTGACCTTTTCCGAAAGAATTTTTCCCGAACGCTTAGCAGTTTTTTCATTCTGTGGTCTGCAAACATCGAAAAATTCCGACACGATATCAAGTGCCGCACTCAGCTCCGAGTAAATATTTCCGCCATACAAAAATATATCAGCCATTTTTTCAAAGCCCGACCGAATTTCGGGCTTATTTTTTATCACGATGATACCGCCCTTGCTAATGTCCGTCAGTATTGAAAATAGATCGGGACGGCTAAGCTGATTTTTCAGCTCCCACGGGTTTATTATTGTAATAAATCGCTTGTACTCTATATCCTTTTCTACAGTTACATCATGAAGCTGTCTGCTTTTTATAAGCGCAGAATCTCCGTCGGAAAGAACAGATATAATATCTCCGGTGACAATGTTCACTTTGCCGCTTACGATGTGCATGATCTCGCATGACGTATGAGTATGACAGACATTGTACATGGGATTTTCATAATATCCTGCGTGTTCTATAATTGCCATTTTATCACCCTTTTTATCATATCACACATCGGGATAATTTACAACAAAAAACAGCAGATTTTCTATAATAAATAGCAGATAATATAATGCAGTATTCCATAAATTCAGCTAAAATATTGCAAATAACCCTTTTAAGGAGATGCGCTTATGAATATCAAAAAAATTATAGCGTCCGCAGTATGTACAGCAATGATTCCCATCGCTTTAAGCGGATGTACGGACAGTAAAAATCAAGCTGAAACGGAGGAAACTGCTATGCAGACAACTGAAACAACAGCAGAAAAGGAAATACCGCTTGCAAGTGTGAACACAGCTTACAAATCTGTTACTGTTGACGGAAACACAACAAATATGGACAAGGGTACGGTGTGGCGTGGTCTGGGCGTTATAACGGGAAACAATTCCTCACGTCTTCTTATGGACTACAAAACGGAAAATCCCGATGCATATTGGGAGATAATGAACCTGCTGTTCAAGCCCGATTACGGCGCAGGTCTTACTCACGTTAAGATCGAATTCGGCACGGACGTTAATTCTTCATCGGGTACAGAGCCTTGTATAATGCGTTCAGCCGATGAAGAAGCGGACGTTACAAGGGGTGCAGGCTTTATGTTTGCGGCGGACGCTCTCTCCATAAATCCCGATATTACCGTTGATCTGCTCCGCTGGGGAGAGCCAAAGTGGGTAACAGACGCATTTGCTGAGTCCCTGAAGGCAGGCTTTGAAGCAAGATACAAATGGTATAAGGCTGCTATTGAAGGTGCATTCGATACATACGGAATGAAATTCACCCACATCAGTGCCGACGCTAACGAGGCAGAAAAGGTGGACACCGATTGGATAATATATTTTGCCGACAGGCTGGAAAATGAAACTGATGAGCGGTACGATTACGGTGCGATAAAGATAGTTGCTTCCGATGAGATAGGTTCATGGAAGATCGCGGACGAAATGACAGATAACGAAGCTCTGCGAAACGCAGTTGATATTCTTGCCGAGCATTATAACACTTGGGCAAGCGAAAAGGCTAAGCTTCTGAACAAAAACTATGGCAAAGAGATCTGGTATTCCGAGGGAGTTGCTTCCACGAATATTGCAAAGCTGGCGGTGCAAAGCAACGGCAGCGGCATTAACGGCACAAACGGTGCTCTTGACGTATGCAATCGCATCATCAACGGTTATTACAACGGCAGAATGACCATGTATGAGTATCAGCCTGCTGTGGCAGCGTATTATTCGGGAGCAAAATATTTTCCAAAATCACTGATAAATGCACAGAACCCTTGGAGCGGTTATTATGAAGCGGACTGCGGTGTATGGACTTCCGCACATTTCACCCATTTTATAAAGAACGGCTGGAGATTTATCGACAGTGCCTGCTATGGTGACGGCAAGGAAAATCACTACATTTCCGAGACAACTAACAATTATATGGCCGTTACCGATACGGAAACGGGAGATTATTCTATCATCATCTGCAACGACAGCGAGGAGCAGCGCAATTACACCTTTACCCTTGAAAATATGAAGCAGGCAGAAGCACCGTTCACAATTTGGGAAACAAGAGGTCCCGATGAGGGTCAGGCTTACAACGAAAATTATTTCAGGAACATCGGCACCTTCCGTCCCGTTGAAGCCGAGGGAAAATATTCCTATTCTATCGAGGTAAAGCCTTATTCCATAGTTACTGTTACAACTCTTGACAATACCGCAGATACTTCCGTTTACAACTGCAGGTATGATGATATTCCCCTTGATATAAATTATTCCGACGATTTTGAATACTCCGAAGAATTTCTCTCTGCAAGAGGAAACGCTCCCCTTTACACTACCGATCAGGGCGGAGCCTTTGAGGTTTCGGAAATTGACGGAAACAAGGTGCTGATGCAGATGATAAATGCCGATAACAAGCCTACCGATTGGCGTTACAGAGGTACTCCCAATCCCATTACCTCTCTCGGCGATGACCGCTGGGCAAATTATTCTGCGGAAATAGATTTTAAGCTTGCGGATAGTGCTGCGGATAATTATATTGCGCTTGGCGTTCGCTATCTCACAGCAGAGCTTGATTCATGGTCAGCGGAAAACGGCTACAGCATAAGAGTATATCCTAACGGAAAATGGGAGCTTAAAAAGAATGCACAGACAGCAGACAGCGGAGAAATTGACGGCTTTGACAGTTCGGTATGGCATACGGTAAGAATCACCGCCGCAGGAAAGCATATATCCGCAGAGCTTGACGGTACAGAGCTGACCGCCTTTGACGATGATATTGCTTTTGCAAATTCGGGACGAGTTTCGATCGGCAGCGGTCTTTACAACAATATTTTTGACAATATGAAAATATCTCCTGTGGACGGCTGCAAACCCACAATTACAAGAGTTGACGATCACGATCCGTCCGTTACCTATAACGGTGACTGGTACAGAACCGTTCCCGACAGCTATCTTAATTTCAACAGAACAATTTCCCGTGCGGAAATTGCCGAGGGAGATACGGGCGAAAAGAGCTTTGAGTTCAGCTTTACGGGCGATCGTTTTGCGATAATCGGTCAGACCGACCCTGCGGATATTGAAGTTTATGTTGACGGAGAATTGCTTGAAACAAAGAAAAATCCTTGGGGAGCACTTGCAAGACAGTGCAGCTATTCTGCGGAGGTTCCCAAGGGCGAACACACGGTAAAGATCAAGGTCATAGGCGGTTCCTATACTGTTGACGCAATAGAATATTGAGGTGCGAAATGTTTGAAATAAAGGATAAATTCTATCTGAACGGAAAGCCGTTTAAAATAATTTCGGGAGCATTCCATTACTTCCGAACCGTTCCCGAATATTGGCAGGACAGACTTGAAAAACTTGTGAATATGGGCTGCAATACTGTTGAAACCTATATCCCTTGGAATTTTCACGAACCGAACAGGGGACAGTTTATTTGGGAGGGAATGCGTGATATATGCCGATTTATCGAAACAGCACAGGAATTGGGACTTTATATAATAATTCGACCTTCACCCTATATCTGCTCGGAATGGGAATTCGGCGGTCTGCCTGCATGGCTCCTTCGTGACAGGAATATGCGGCTTCGGTGCAGCTATGAACCGTATCTTAATGCTGTAAAGAATTATTACAGTGAGCTTATCCCGAAGCTGGTGCCTTATCAGATAGACAGGGGCGGCAATATAATTTTAATGCAGATCGAGAACGAGTACGGCTATTACGGCAACGATAAGGCGTATCTTGAATTTCTCCGTGATACTATGAGAGAGCTTGGTATAACCGTTCCCTTTGTAACCTCGGACGGTCCATGGAGTGAGCCGATATACAAATCGGGAATGGTGGACGGTGCGCTGCCTACGGGAAATTTCGGCTCCGGGGCAGAGTGGCAGTTTAGTCAGATGAAAAAATTCATCGGTGATGACAAGCCCCTTATGTGTATGGAATTCTGGAACGGCTGGTTTGACGCATGGGGAGATGAGCATCACACAACTTCTCCCGAAAAGGCGGCGGCGGAGCTTGACGAGCTGCTGAAACGGGGCAGCGTTAATTTCTATATGTTTGAGGGCGGCACCAATTTCGGTTTTATGAGCGGCAGAAACGGCGGAAGCAGAACAGGGGACGTGACCTCATACGATTATGACGCTCCTCTCACGGAGGACGGACAGATAACCGAAAAATACAGGCTTTGCAGGGACGTTATCTCAAAATATACAGACATAGCGGAGATACCTCTTACAACAAATATTAAACGGAAGGCTTACGGAAAAATTCCCTGCACGGGCAAAGCTGATCTGTTCTCAGTCCTTGAAAAAATTTCCGAGCTTGTTTGTTCAAATTATCCGCTGACAATGGAGGAGATCGGACAGAATTACGGATATATTTTATACCGCACCAAAATCAGGGACGGTGAGACGGTGAACGAGATACGCATGGAAAACGCTGCCGACAGAATAGAGTGCTATCACAACGGTGAATATGTTTATACTGCCTTTGCAGAAAATATTCACGAAAAATTTGAGCCGAATGAAAAGCGCACAGGCGGAATTATTGACCTGCTTTGCGAGAATATCGGGCGTGAAAACTTTGGAACAGGTCTTGAAAATCAGAGAAAGGGCATTTCTGGCGGTGTTAAGATAAACGATCACCGACAGTTCGGCTATGAGATCTTTCCGCTCCCTCTTGATGAAGAACAGATAGGAAAACTAAGCTTTGATGAGGGATATTTTGCAGGCGTTCCTGCTTTTTACAGATTTGGATTTGAAGCCGATGAGCTTTGTGATACGTTCCTTGAGCTGGACGGGTTTGGTAAGGGCTGTGCTTTTGTAAACGGATTTAATCTGGGACGTTTCTGGGATATAGGTCCTCAGAAGAGGCTGTATCTGCCTGCGCCTTTGCTGAAAAAGGGAATGAATACGATCATTATCTTTGAAACCGAAGGCAAAGCCGCAGATGAGATATACCTTGCGGATGAAGGCAGACTTGGTTAATGGATTTATAATCGCATACATCAAAGGGCTGTTGCACGGACATCATTTATGGATGTCTTGCAACAGCCCTATTTTCGTTTTATAAATGTGCATAAACGGCAAATATTGCGTTATACTAAAATTAGAATTAAACTCGTTTTCGTTTGAATTGTTTACGGATCTTTACAGGGCGTTATTTCAGCACCTCTCCGAAAAGCTTTGCAAGCTCCTCGTTTTTTCCATTTGGATAATCGTCATACAGTCCGAAAGGCAATTCATTGTACACATGATAATCAAATCCGATGTTGTATTTGCGGCATATACTTATCATATCTCTTACCCAACCGACACCGTTGCGGCCGTTTTCAAAGCCTTCCGAAATAACGCCGAATTCGCCGAGATAAATCGGAACGTTATGCTTTTCGGAGAACTTTACATACGGCATAAAGCCTTCTTCAAGATAATCCTTGTCAAAGCTGCGGATATTTTCGCTGAGTGACATATCCATTCTTATCTCGGGCGAGCTGCTGTCGGATTTTATATATCCCGATATCATATACTTATATCCCTTTTTCATCTCAAACCGCTTGAAATTCTGTACATACACCGAGGTGGTTCCCGATATCTTCAAGCAGCCCTTAGCATTGTTTCCGTCACCATCATAGTATTCGGAAATGCCGCTGCCGTCCTCGCTCCACGGACTGCTGTTCAAGATCCCACCGGAAAAATCGGCTTTAAAGAGCGTTCTGCGCTTTCCTTTCGGGGATATCTCAGTCAGCGTGATATCGTCGAAATATGCTGTACCTCCCTCTCCGAGGTTTGAAGCAGTCACGGCTGCAGTCACGACATTTGCCTTGTTCGATAAAGAAATAGTTTTGCTTTGAAAATAAGACCAGCCGTTTCCTTTGGACGATTTTTTCGAGGCGGCTTCGCAGTTCACCCAGCCGTTTACAACATCCTCACCAACTATCTCCTCGGTGGGGTATGTCATTGTGTGTCCTTTCGTAACTGCCCAGTCGGTGTTCTGGTGCGTGAAGTAAAAAGCATCGTATTTATGAAACTCATAGATGACGTTTTTATCGTTTATTCTTGCAAAAGAGTGTTCGGGAGTAAAGTATTCATACTCTCTTTCTCCGTCAGACTTAACTGCGCTGCCTACACCTTCAACGAATACTGCCTGATATGGTGAAACCTTTCTTATTGCCGAGGTGATTCGCTGCATAAGTTTATTATACTGTTCGTATGTTTGTTCCATAGTATCCTTCATAGGAACAACGGGTTCGTTTATAAGTCCGTAACCCCAGACAGTCGGCTCATTCGCATAACGCTTTGCAATCGTTTGCCAAAGTGCGGTCAGCCTGTCCTGATTGTTTTTATCCGTCCATAGCTCCATTCCGCCGCCCGTTGACTGATAGCCTCCCTGCGGACAATGCATATTTATGATTATGCCCATACCGTATTTTTTTGCCCATTTTATGTTTTTATCGAGCCATTCAAAACCGGATTTCTTATATTTATACGGTTTTTTATCGTCTTCAAACAAGCCGTAGTTGATATAAAATCTTACGCTGTTAAAACCCATTTCCGAAAGCTCTTTGTATGTTTTTTCATTATGATGCGATGTATCGGGAAGGGATGGATTGCCCCACACAGAATTTCCGAGAGCCATTCCCTGAATGTGGAGTTCCTTTCCGTCCGTTCCGATTATCATGCTTCCCTCGGCATGAACGAAATCGTCTGCCGAATATTTCTGAGCCGAAACGGTAAATCCTGCCGCAGAAGTCAGCATAACCGCTGCGAAAAAAAGTGCGGTGAATTTTAACAGAAAGCTGCGAAGCTTATTCTTTTTTCCATTCATTTTTATCTACCCCTTTCAGAAGTTTATGTTATACATTTATATTACAATGCTTAAACAGTCCTGTCAAGCGTGTATTTGTTAATTATCATAACAATAAGCTTGATATTTCGTTTAAATCTGGGTGATTAGTCAAAAACGTCGTTTTTTGATGATTCTGTCCAAACATTGCCCTTACCACTTTTTCCTTACAGACCCTGGCTTCTCATTGCCGCACCCATTACTGCTCTGGTGCTTATGGCAACATTCTGGGCACATCCCGATTGGAGCAATACCGCAAAGATAATTTATATGTCGGTTACATACTGCATGCTTGTTCTTGGATATACCTGTGTAAATATACCATACGGAACGCTGTGCGGTGCTATGACTCAGAACATCGAGGAACGTGCAAAAATCAATACGTTCCGTTCGGTAAGCGCAATGATAGCCATTGGAATTATCAATATCATTACTCTTCCGCTTATTTCAAAGCTGGGCGGCGGAAATGACAAACAGGGTTATCTCCTTGTTGCGGTTGTTTACGGTATCATTTTTGCACTTTATCATATTTTCTGCTTTGCAAAGACCAAAGAAGCGGTCACAGTTCCCGAAAAGGAAAAAATCCCTTTGAAGCTGCAGCTGAAAACCGTTATACAGAACAAGCCTTATCTTCTTGCACTTCTCGGACAGTTTCTGTTCGGTGTAACTCTTTACGGAAGAAATGCAGATGCACTTTATTATTTCAAGTATGTTGAAGGCAGCGAAGCGTTTTTTACCAAATATTCAATGGCAATAATTATTCCGTCAATAATAGGCGCAGGACTTTTCCCCATAATTTTCAAATGGACGGGCAATAAAGGCAGAGCGGCATCCATTCTTGCTCTCGGAACGGGAGTATGTATGATCTCGTTATATCTGTTCAGTCCCGTAAGTTCACCGGCAGCGTTTTATATCTGCTCGGGACTTACACAGTTCTTCTTTGCAGGCTTTAATACTGCTATATACGCAATAATTCCCGACTGTGTTGAATACGGCGAATGGAAAACGGGCATCAGAAACGACGGCTTTCAGTATGCGTTTATTTCTCTCGGAAATAAGATCGGAATGGCAATAGGTACATCGGTACTTGCTGCCACTCTCGGAGCAGCAGGCTTTGAAGCTAACATCACGCAGAATGAAACAGTTCTTTCTATAATGAAGCACAGCTTCTCGACTATCCCCGGAATACTCTGGATTGTTACTGCTATTGTACTTTTCTTCTATAAGCTCAATAAAAGATCCTACAATAAGATCGTATCGGAAATTAAGAACCTGTCTTCATAAGAAATGTGTGCGGATTTTCGAGCATAATTTTGTTGCAGAGTAGGCAAAAATCCGCAGGCGGGCTTTCGCCCGGCAAGGATTTTTAACGCAGTCTGCGGCAAAATTTGCCGAAAAGACGTGCGCATATGCTTGTGAAGACGGGTTCTAAGGAAAGGAGTATGGAAAATGCGTGATATAGTTGCTTTAGGTGAAATGCTCATTGATTTTACGATGCAAGGAGTAAATTCACAGGGGCAAATATCGTTCGCACAAAATGCAGGAGGTGCTCCTGCAAACGTTGCCGCAACTGCTGCAAAGCTTGGAGCCAAGGTCGCTTTTATAGGAAAAGCAGGAAATGATATGCACGGAAGATTTCTTAAAGAAACCTTGGATAAATGCGGAATTGACAGCAATGGATTTATCCTCAGCGAAGATTATTTTACAACTCTGGCTTTTGTTAATGTAAAGCCTTACGGCGAACGTGAATTTTCGTTTGCAAGAAATCACGGAGCCGATAAGATGCTTAACGCTGCTGATATTCCTCTTGATATACTGCTTTCGGCAAAAATACTGCATATTGGTTCCATATCGCTTACCGATGAGCCTTGCAGAGGAGCAACTATGTTTGCAGTCAAAAAGGCTAAGGAAAACGGCATAATCATTTCTTATGATCCCAATTACAGAGAGTCACTATGGAACAGCGAAGCTCAGGCGGTGGAGCAGATGAGAAGCATAATAAAGTATGCCGATATTATGAAAATTTCAGATGAAGAAACAGAGCTTCTGACAGGCGAAGCTGACTATGAACGTGCTGCTGAAAAACTGATCTCACAGGGAGTGAAAATTGCGGCGGTCACTCTCGGGAAAAATGGTGCTTATGTGAGAACCGCAGAGGGAGGAACCCTCGTAAGCGGTTTTAAGAACAAGGCTATTGATGCCACAGGCGCAGGCGATGCATTCTGGGGAGGATTTTTATACAGCCTTGCAAAGAGCGGAAAAGCTCCGGAAAACGTTACATTATCCGAAGCATATAGCTTTGCTGATTTCGGGAATGCGACTGCAAGCCTGTGTGTGGAAAGCTATGGTGCTATCCCTGCAATGCCTGATATGGAAGCAGTTTGTGAAAAGCTGGGGGAGGAACGTTTATGAATATAACCGATAATTTTACGGGTTTACAGCATATTGGTATTCCCATAAATGATATTGAAGAAACGGTAAAGTTCTATAAATCATTAGGCTTTGAAGCGGTTCTCCGCACAATAAATGCCGAAGCAAACGAAAAGGTTGCGTTTATGCGTCTGAATGGTCTGACTTTGGAGATATATGAGAATCGGTCTGCTGTGATGTCTTATGGTGCTGTTGACCATATTGCATTAAATGTCAAGTCTGCTGATGAAGCATTCAAGTTTGTAAACGAAAGCGGCTTGAATAATACAAAGGATTCAATTCATTTCCTTCCGTTCTGGGAAAACGGAGTGAAATTCTTCACCATTGAGGGACCGAACAAGGAAAAAATCGAATTCAGTCAGTATTTATGATAGACAACCGAACTTGCAGGGCTTAGAGCTTTGGGAACAGAGTGTCCTCATCACAATACACATAGTGGAATTGAAGTTAAGTACGAAATAATTGAACTTATAGGGAGATGATTTTTTGAAAAAAGTAACTGTCAAGCTTGATACTATCAATGATGTCAAGAATTTTGTAAATGCTGTCACTGCCTTTGAATGTGATTTTGATATTGTGTCGGAAAGATATGTTGTTGACGTAAAGTCGATAATGGGAATATTCAGTCTTGAACTCAGTAAGCCCCTTGCTTTGCATATTAATTCAGATGATGAAAAAGAGATAAATGCTGTTTTGAAGACAATTTCAGCTGTGCTTGTTTCCGAATAAAGCTCTTTAACCTTTAGATAAAGCATAAAAGCTTCGGGCGTTCTCCAAAATGTCCGAAGCTTTTTTCATTTGTATTCAAGTTACAAATGAAGATTTTATGAGAAAATTTATGTCAGCTTTGATTTCAGCCGTTTGGACAGATCCTGCAAATCCTGACAAGCATCAAAGCACATCTGATTGTATCGGTCAATATCTTTGGTGCTGCTGTTGACAGTAAGGCCACCCTTGAAAGCCCGAATTTTCTCACGCCGTTCGTCAAACGCCTTGTTGTATTTCTCCAAAAGGTCGGGATAAGCGGAGAGCTTCTTGCGGTAGCTCCTGCACTTGTTGTCAAAATTGAGATATGCCTCCTTTATCGGGTCTTTCATAGCACGCTTTTTGTAATCATCATTAGCCTTGTATAAACGCTCTTTCTTGCAAGTAGTCCTGCCACAGGTAAGCGAAGCATTTGAACGTTTGGTTATCATAAGCTGTCCGCAGTTTTCGCAGTTAGTGATAAGCCTGCCTGCATCGGACATAATGTCGGAGTAAATATCAAGCAGAGTGAGAATGGAGTCGTTTGCCACATAAAGGCTAATGTTTTTGTTATCATCGTGTACCCTGTAAAGAGAACTGTCCAAAACCCCACTACTGCTCCGTATAGCTGTTCGTATATCAAAAATATCCGCTGCCCTTGCCGAAATGAACGGACGAAAGATTTTCTCGCTATCCGCTCTGAACAATTCAATATATTTTTCCGCACGATCGTGGTTGCCCTTTACGGACAACCCGATTTTTTTATTGAAATCTCTCTTGCGGAGCTTGAATTTACTGAATAAAAAGTAGATAATATAGTTTTTAACGATATTAGCGTATTCGGAAATATCGTAATACTCCGAAAGCTCCTCAAGGACTAAGTTGCAGCTGCCGTCACATAATGCGTCCGCATTGCACAGCCTGTTGCTTATCTCCATAATTTCGTTAAGCTCATACTTTACTTTCATAAGGCGGTTTATGTCCTTAACAAGATTGCCTGCCTTGTTGCTATGCCGCATAAGCCCCTTTGTAGCTTTCATAGGACAACCGCCGTATGCCCAAGCCTTAATATCGGCAGGAGTACCGACAATATATGTTTCCATATCTTTGGAAAAGTCAATGATTATTCCCACCGAAGCATTTTCTCCGCAGCACTCAAACAAATCTATCATAACAAATACGCCACTTTCTGAAAAATCAAATGAAATCCGACAAAAATTTTATAGATTTATTATATCACGATTTGAACGTTTCGTCAACGGATAGTACGGAATTATCTGTATTTGTTTGATGTTTGCACGCAAGGGTGCAATGGTTGTAATAACGCAAAAAGGAGTGTGAGTCTTTGGATCACACTCCCCGATAAATGGGAATTTTCTACTCTGTCGATATATGAATATACAATTGAATCCTTTTAGTTATATTTTTGATAACGTGTTTTGACACCAATTAAGCAATAAGAAAAATGCTCTATCAAAATCATAGTCGCTATTATTTTGTAAATATATACTCAATTCCAAAACAGTTCTATCTTCACCTTGTACGCATTCAAGCAATTCTCGTTTTGTAAGAATAAAGTTGCCACTGTCTAAATAATGCAAATGCTGCATAATGAAAAATACCGATTTACAAGTTATTGGCAACCTTGAAATGTTGCACTCCATATCAGTGTGTATATAACGGTGGCAAATTTCATGATAGAGGTTATTTAAACTCAATTTTACATAATTTCTTTCATCTTCAATGGTATATGTTGGAACAAGATTTTTTAGTTCTCCGTAATAATCTTTGGTCGTTTTCAATAGATGAAATATTTCCAACGGATTCCAATGTTCTAAATCAGTTTTACCGCAAATAAAGCCACATGACTTATCGTAATTTCCTATTGAAATAAGTGATTTTTGATAGGTATTCAAATCCTCAACTGAAATATTGTCAATCACAACCATAATATCAATATCACTGTTTTTAGTTTCTTCATGACGAAGATAACTGCCTTGCAATCCTACATACTCCAATCTTTTACCAAAAGCATTTATTAGTTTATCTGTTAATTCATCAATATACTCATCTATTCTAAACATTCTGGGTCACCTATTTCTTCATTTCCAAGATAATTCGTGTATTCTTTTCCCTCATAAAAGTTCATTATAGGACGACGAAGTTTTGAAGGATATAATGGTAATCTGTTTAATACTGATAAATCTAACCAATCAAATCCGATTTGGTTAGTATCGCTATGAAGATTTGCATTGGTTGCTTTTCCTATGTAATCACATAAAAATACTAAGTCAATTCTATGAAAACTTTCGCCATGAACTCCTTCTATCACAAAAAGTAAATCTTTGCATTTAACCTCTACTTCTACTTCTTCTTTTACTTCTCGTTCAACAGTTTGAGGAAGAATTTCCTCATCGTCTTGACCTCCACCGGGCAAAATATACCATTCCTCTTTGCCATCATTCAACTTTATTGCAAGCAATTTACCATTTTTAATTATAACAGCTTTTGCAGAAGTGCGTATTTGTCGTGACATATTTATAATCCTTTCAAATTCCGATTTGTCAAGCAGTTTCTCTACCCGATTTATTCCATTATACCCTAATTTATAAGGATAGTCAAGGAGAGAATAAACATATCTATCATAACAAATACGACCATTTCAGAAAAAGCCGAACGAAATCCGACAAACAAATTTTATAGAATTTATATATTACGTTTTGCACGTTTCGTCAACGGATAGTACGGAATTATATGTGGTTAAACGATATTTGCACGCATAGGCTTAATGAGTTGCTCGAAGCAAAAAGAATGAGGTCAAAACGGCGTTTTCGGAAATTTTTGATATATAATGGGAGCAAGCTCAAGGAAAAATCCAAGAACCGAACAAAAGAAAATGGAGGTGCTGCTAATGAACAGCAGAGAAAATCTGCCGATGATGTTATCGGCAAACGATATTCAGGCAATGGGCTTCACGAGGACTATGGTTTACAAAATCCTCAGTTCCGATGAAGTTCCCGTAGTGAATATCGGAAGCAGGAAGTTCGTTCAGCGTGACAAGTTTTTCGCTTGGCTGGACAGCAAGGAGGACGATGAAAATGATAAAGTATAACGACACATACATAATCGGCATCGACCACGGATATGGAAATCTCAAAACCGCCAACACAGTGACCGCATCGGGCGTAAAGGTTTATGATTACGAGCCGCCCTTCAAGAAAGACGTTCTTGAATATGACGGAAAGTACATCTGCATCGGTGAGAACCACAAGTCTTTCACAGCTGACAAGACCACCGATATGGATAATTATTACCTAATCCTTTACGGAATCGCACAGGAGTTGTCACTTGCGGGAATTACGGAAGCGAATGTTCATCTTGCTGTCGGACTTCCGCAATATGGACGTTGCCAAGAGAGATGATGAGATAGTAAAATTTAATAAAGAAATAGCGGATCTCAACGCAAAGCTCCAGAAATATGAGGATAAGCAGTCTGCAAAACAGGACGCATCGAAACAGAACAGCACGAAAAAGTCCTTCTTCGGACGTAAAAAATAACATATCTGCAAGTCTTGCAAATAAGTGCAGGACACTTGCGGATATTCGGGAGAACCGCATGATTTTTACGGAGGGAGTGGTTGCTATGATTTAGCAAGCATAGAATTTGTGTACCTAAATTCGGTCGGCTTTCGCCGATATAAGTATATCCACATCATACAGACAGGAGGTATCATGAACAGAACAGTAATTATGAAATTCCGAGCGACAGAGGAAGAAGCGGCTGAAATCAGGCGGAAAGCCGCTGCCGCAGGAATGAACATCAGCAGATTTTTGAGAACGTCTGCCGTGAAAAGTCAGGTGGCGCTTTACAACACCGCCGACATTTACGGACTCCGCTCCGATCTCAGGCGTATCGGAAACAACATCAATCAGATCGCTATGGTGGCAAATTCAAACAAATCGGTGTATTTGTCCGATGTTAGGGAACTGCGAAAGCAGCTTAACGAGATGAACAGAAGCATTGCCGAGCATTTGAAACCGCTTTCCTACGAGGTGCTGTGATGTGGCTTATGTTAAGCATACGGCAATACATACAACTCCGAAAGCTCATTTGAAATACATCTTGAATCCCGAGAAAAATGAAGAAATGAAATATGTTACGAGCATCTGCTGCGGCGGTGATCTTGAAACGGTTTATGACAATTTCAAAGAAAAGCGGAAGCCTAAAATGGCTTCCGCACCATATAATTATGATTATGCGTTGATAAAATGAATTACTTTGCTCATCAATAACTTTAACTTCTCTTCATCAAATTGAGATTTTAAATGTGATTGCTTTACGGTGAGTTCATTAATTAATTTGTATAAAGATTGAGTATATGCAGTTATAATAATGGTTAAAGCTGTTTCTTTAAGCTTATCGTCTGTTCGATTCATATCTAAAGTAAATACTTCATTGTTAGAGTGGTTATCAAAAATTTTTTGTTTATATATATCAAGAGTAGATATATCTGAGTGTTCATACTTGCTTGCATAAGCATAAAATGTTGAATATAATTCAAAGCTACGATTGTCGGCATATTTAGCTAAGTCGATTATTCTTAAAGGACGTTTATTAGTTTGAAAACCTTTGTTTATAATTTCTTGTTCAAAAAGAGCGATATTATTGTCAACATCTTCTGCGGTAAAAGTAAATTGTTTTACATCATTCCGAAGATCTTGCCCAAATTGACCATTTAACATTTCCTTTACATTTTTCCAATAGTAAAGTTGAGAAAATAGCGGTTGGGATTGATATTCCTTTAAATGAGATTTATCAGGGTCATTTAATAGATATCCTATTAAAAAATAGTTGTTTAATACAGAGCGAGCAAGAATCATTGCCTCTTCATTATTGTTATTTTCCAATAAAAGAAGAGTACTTTCAACTAAATTATGTTGTTTTGCATAAAGTGTGATTACTTCTCTTATATATTCATAACCTTCCAAAATAATATATGGTGATTCGTTTTTCAAGACGTATTCTTGAACATCAGACATAATATTTTTGAATAATTCGATATTTTTCATATCATACCTCCTTGACTTATTATTGTATTTTTATTATATCATATCTTTTTACAAATTTCAACATATCTAATTGAGATTGAGTAGACTTCATATCGTCAATGAAAATTGGACAGACGTAGCAATGTGTTTCAAGACAAACAAGTGTAGCTTGCTCATATCGCTATACGTGATGAACAGCGCAGACAATATGAGCAGAGGATAAGAGATGAACAGATGAGAAGAGAAAAAAGCCGCAGATACAATGATTTTGAACGTTGACCGCAGGCTTTTACCAAACTAAAGGCTATTCCATTATATGAACAAAAGAAAATTTGAAAGGAGCATTTTTGCTTATGAAAGAAAGAATAATCGAGCGTACCGTTAACGGTTAAAGGTCACTTCTCACATTCCCGAAGATGTGAGCGAGAGCTTTAAGCAGAATAAGATCAATCAGATCTATGACATTCTTGTCGCTGCCGATAAAAGAATTGATAAAGCGGACAAGCCCGAATCCGAGAAAACAGCGTAAATAAATTTACAGATATCGCTTTAAAGTGTTGAAATCTGGAGACGATTATGTTATAATGAATATGACGTAAAATCGCCTCTGAATTTATATAAAACGTTTCGGAGGTAATTTAAAATGAATAAGTATATAGCAATTTATGTTCGCCGTTCTGTCAGTGATAAGGAAAAAGGAAACAATTCACTTTCCATTCCCACACAGATCGCTGACTGTATCAGATTTGTCGGAGAGGAGGCTTTTTACAAGGTTTACGAGGAGGACGGAAAGTCGGGCAAGGACATAAAGCACAGACCTGCGTTCAGGCAGATGTTTGAGGACTGCCGAGAGGGACTTGTTTCCAAAATCGTGGTTAAGAAATACGACCGTTTCAGCCGTAATATGCGTGAATATCTGAACATCACAGATGAGCTTGACAAGCTGGGAGTTAGCGTTGTTTCTCTTTGCGAGCCGTTCAATACAGATACCAAAGAGGGCAGAATGATGAGAAACAATCTTCTCAATTTTGCGGAATTTGAGCGTGAAGCGATAGCGGCGAGGGTAAAGGACTCCTATGATACCAAAGCACAGGAAACAGGCTTTTATCAGGGTGGAGTTGTTTATTTCGGCTATCAGAGTTCAAGACAGACTATAAACGGAAAGACAGGCTCCGTACTTGTTCCTTACGATTCCGCAGTTACAGTCAAGGCAATGTATGATGTTTACGCAAATCCCGAAGCATCGCTCAGAGATGTTATTCTGTATATAAACGAGAACAATCTCCCGATGGAAGCTCCGAAAGGGGACGGCACAGTTACAAGGGGATTTGATGCTCCGAATATTGCTGCCGTACTTAAAAATCCGCTTTACGTCAGAGCAGATAAGAATGTATATGAATATCAGCTGAAAAACAATTACCGCATAATTGATGATGTGGACGCATTTGACGGAAAGCACGGACTGTTCTGGCACAATTACAGAAGCAAGACCGACCGATATGTAAAGGTAGGGTATCACGAGGGACTTGTTGATGCGGACATTTGGCTTACGGTGCAGGAAAAATTCTCACGTCATCAGATACCGATACGAAAAGGAAAGGTACTCCGTTCGTGGCTTGCAGGAATGATAAGATGCGGATATTGCGGTCACGCTGTAAAGGTTGACTATACCCATAATCCAAAATTGGGAAATAGTTGGATTTATTTCACTTGCAGCGGATATAACAGTGTAAGGGGCTGCGATTCGAGCAGGATAAAGCTGAAAGTCAAGGACGTTGAGCAGTCTGTTTATACGGCAATGAAAGCTCATATTGAGGAATTTGAGGTTGCCAAGAAAAACGAGAGCAAGCCTTCAACCGAAGAAGATAGGCTCAAAGCGGAAATTCTCAAAATCGACAGCGAAACTGCAAAGCTGATGGAGAAGCTGGCTGATGCCGATGAGGTGCTTTTCGGGTACATACAGGACATGATAAAGGTACTCCACAGCAACAAAATGGAGTATGAAAAGAGCCTTATGCTTATGGAACGCAAAATCAAAAAGGTGAACACAAAGCCTTTGATCGAACCGTTAAACAGATGGGACGAGCTTACCGTCGAAGAAAAAAATCAGCTTGCTATACTGATGATCGACAAGATTTATCTGTCCAATGAAAAGGGTGTTGAGATACGTTTCAGTTTTTAATGAAAAAATCGGGTATTCGGAGTACCCGATTTTTAAGGGTTTTATAAGGCTCCTCTTGTTTTGATGGGCAATCCCTTGATAAAGCGTGAGATGGAGCTTCAAGCTCTCATAAAGGACTTGAAAATGGAGAAATCACGATATTCCGAGCATATCTATGAGCTTCAGGATAATATTCGTGTAAAAATTCCCGAAAAACTCCGCACAAATGAGCTTGTAATACAGCATCTTCAGAAAGACTTTGATACAGCGAGCAGCACCCCGAAGTTTGTTGACGAGGACGGTAAGAAAACCTACCCTATTACGCTTATGGGTGATGTATATAACGACCGCAAGGAAGCAGGCACAAAGCTTAAATCGCTTATTTCAGCCAATGCTGCAAGGATAGCGGAGGGAAAGATGTTTGAAGTCGGTGAATACCGTGGGTTAAGGCTTTCCATATTTTTTGACGCTCTTTCAAAGCACGTTAAGGCTTGCCTTGACGGTGAGAAACATCATTACTGCGACCTTAACCCCGAAACCGATGTGGGTAACATTATCCGACTGGATAATTGTATCAACAACATACAGAAAAGCATTGAAGATCTGAAAAGTTCAAATGAAACTATGAGGTCGGAGCTTAAACAGATGGAAGCTGATGTGGACAAGCCGTTCTCAAAAGCTGAAGAGCTTTTGAAAGCCGAAACAGAGATCGAAGAAGTGCATCTCCAGCTGACAAAGTTTGAAATGACTGATGATACTTTGCAGAAAGAGGTTTTTGAACGCCTTGCCGATATGTTTTCTCAGGTGCTTGAGGGTGACAGCGAATATGTGAAGTTCAATGTGCATGGCGGTGAGGATCTTCATGTGGAAATGAACGGAGATGTTCTTACAATCTGTCAGACCTATGAGCAGAACGGTGACTTGATGTATGATCCGAGAATTGACCTCAAGGTCGATTACGATAATAAGAAGGTTATCCCATTATCCTTTGAAAACAGCGGTATGGGAGTTTATGAGGAATACAGTTCCGAATTGACACCCGAAATCGCCAAGCAGATGAATGATGTGCTTGATTTTATGGATAATACTATGCTGGAAAATATCGAAGCAGCAGGTTATGAGCCTGAAGAAAATAATTTTGTTAATTATGAAAGAAAAGATAGGTGATAGTTACATGTATCACAAATTCGAGTGTATAATTGACATTATCTGATTGGGACTTGTTTCGCCTTGATTTTTGGGGTAGGCATATTACATCAAATTAGTGTGCAGCAGTCAAATATATTGTTTAAACGAAGGTAAAAACAGTATTGTTATAAAATAAAAAGCTCCATTAAAAAATCATTCGGCAGAACACACCGAAAGGTTTGAAATGGAGCTTTTTTATTTAATGAATATGCTGTTCGCCTGTTAATAGTTCCAAGTAACATTTGCGCAGAGATGTCCTTGCACGTGACAGACATTCTCTTACATAAGTTGCTTTAATGCCAATATGCTCGGCAGTCTGTTCATTATTTAGGTGAAGGATAGCCTTATCAAGAATTATCTGTCTGTATCGTGGGTGAAGCTTATTTAAGGCTTCCAGAAGCATATGGTTATCGTAATCCTTGATTGCAATGACCTCAGGATTGCTTTCAACCATCGGCTCAAGATCAGGAAATTCACTGATGCTTACAGTTGTGATGCTTTTATTCTTTTTAAGAATGGTGAAGCAGTGGTATTTGGTTGTCATATAAAGATAACTTCTCATTTTTGCGGGTGAGACCTTTTGAACATTATCCATATATTTCCATAATTTTAGAAAGACCTGCTGTAAAGCATCTTCGGCATCATGCTGATTTTTCAGAATGTTAAGAGCGCATAAGAACATCATCTGGTGATATTCTTCATACAGCTTGTTGAAGTAATACCGTGTATCTGCGTCGTCAATTACTTCAAGAAACAGCAGCATTACAGATGGCAGGGATTAGAGAAACAGGTTACTGTTTCAATAACATTGTTTCTGCTGTTATATACCTGAACCTGTACATAGTTGCAATAATAATATGAAGAGCTTAATGCACTTGTGCTTGTTTTTACAAATCCGGCAGGATCCTGTGAGGTGCTGGTCTGAGACCATGATTCTACGGCGGTCCAGTTTGATACGCCATCGGTGGATTTCATAAGTGTCATTGTAATAACTGATTTTTTTGTGGAGTAAAGGAAATATGAACCGGTGCAGATTGCTTTATTGCTTTCGTTGATATCTATTCCGGATGCAACATAATTTACATTGTCATAAAGAGGCATAACTCCATATGACGAGGCGGGAGCAACAGGCTGTACGGGTTCGTCATAAGCATATGTTGCAAATGACATTGTTCCGATAATACTTAATGCGGTGATAAATGAAATAATTTTTTTCATCATAATGATGACCTCCTAAATATTTATAATTATATAACTATAAACATTTAGGGTTGCAACATATTATTTTAAAGATTGTGCAATTTTAACAAGTATTTCCTTGGTTGTTGTATCATCGGTTGAGGTAATGAAAAATGAGGTGTTATCATCAATCCACATTAGTGAAGAACCTCCATCTTTGGGAGTATAGACTGCAGTATTGCCATTAACATCAATAAATTCTGAAGAGGTTGACTCGTTATCGGTATTTATGACTACATTGCTGGAATTTGTAATGCTGGTACTGATTGCGATGCTTATTGATTTTCCTTTGTCGTTTACAAATTTTTGCGTTGTGAGTGTATCTTCTTTATTGTATGACTGTAAGCTGTATCCGTCAGGGAGATAACTCGGCGATATCACATCATTGATGCTATAACTGTCGTTATATGTCGTATGCGTGGAGTGAATATTTGTGAGCCAATCCAGAAATTTGATCCTCAGTGCATCAACAGAGACTACAGATATTGAAAAGAATACAATTATAACAGCACATACCGTTACAGCGTATCTTCCGAATGTTGCAGCCTTTTTTCCAAATGAACGGATCCTGCCTTTTCGGTATTCCCTGTCAAGAGCTTTATAAAATTTTTCTCCTGCTTCCGGGTTGTCAGGAATGTCATCCATATTCTTATATTCTTCTTCAAGCTCTTTTCCGAATTCTTCAAGCATTTCGGATACAGCAAGGCTCATTATAGAGTTTTCATATTCTTCCATAAGTTTGCGGTCAGCCATTGAACTTGCCCTCACTTTCAAGGTGCAGTTTTTCTATCAGCGTACCGCCGGCTACAGCAATTACAAGTCCGACGATCACATACACCACAGCGACCTTCCAGCCGAATATGCTCATCAGAAGAATAAGAGAGCCGAGGTCAACCATTGGCGATGAAATAAGGAACGAGAACGTCACACCAAGCGGCAGTCCTGCACTCGTAAATCCCATAAACAGCGGTATTGATGAGCATGAGCAGAACGGTGTGACTGTACCAAGCAAGGCGGCAATGCAGTTCGCACCGATGCCGTGAAACCGTCCGAGTATCTTCTTTGTCCTCTCAGGCGGAAAGTAGCTCTGAATGTAGGATATAAGAAATATCAGCACACCGAGCAGCACCATGATCTTGATCACATCATAGATGAAAAACTGCACACTTCCGCCGATTTTTCTGCTTGTATCAAGACCGCAGGCGTTCAGCACAGAGCCGATCAGCCTGTTCAGCCATTTCATACCGAGAATCTCGTCTTGTATGAAGTCCCAAATTCCCATAAAGCACCTCTTTTCATAGATAAATTGAAATCAGTCTATTTATTTGCCGAATATAAAGCCGCTTTTTCATACGGCAGAATTATTCGTTTATCAGCTTTTCTGCGATAAGCACCGCACTCTCTATCATCTTGGGACATTCCGTTGCGAACAGCCCATTTGCCCTTGCATAAGCCTTGCCCTCATCGGTTGCAATATCGCAGTCAAGCAGCTCACGGCAGATGTACGAGCCGTTCTGTTTTGCAAATTCATCAAGAAAACGCACGGCATAGCTGTTTGCTCTCTGCTGGCTCTCATAGTCGCCGTCCTCGCACATACCGTATTTAAGCCCTAAAGCCATAAGCGCACCCGTACACGCTCCGCAGACCTCAGCCTTGCACATACCGCCGCCGAAGCAAGCGCCGACTCTGAGTGCCTGTTCCTTCGTCATTCCAAGCTCCTCCGCAAATGCCGCCAGCACCGCCTGAGAGCAGTAGTACCTTTTTGAGAAAAGCTCGCTTGCAATTTCTGTGTGTTTCATAAGTATACCTCCAATAAATATATTTGAATTTATCTATACATACTGCAAATAAAATTCCGTGTTCCCACGGACATTTTATTTACAGCAGCATTCTCCGCTGTCAGACACTTTTGTCAGCTCACGCAGAACATTCACAGCGACCTCCGTACCTTCCGCAGAAATGGAGTAATACATCCACTTGCCCTCTTTTCTTCCGACCACAAGACCGCTGTCACAGAGTATCTTCATGTGATGCGAAAGCGTAGGTTGGGTACACTGCATTGCTTCAAGCAGCTTGCAGGCACAGTTCTCGCCGTTTTGCAGAAGCCTGAATATCCGCACACGGTTCTCATCGCACAGAGCCTTGAATATCACGGTGATCTGCTTATCTGTCAACTCCATGATGCACCTCTTTCATATCGAAGATTTTCTATATTATATCACACAAATAGAAATTTGTCAATATGTAATTGAATATTTTTTTGATAGTCTTACAGAAATAGGGAAAGCCCTCAGTATTGAGAGCTTTCATGTGATAATCTAAATAATTATTCTTCCAACAAGTTGTAAAGACCATCCTCTGAGAGAACGCCACGTTTCAGATCTTTCGGGAGCAGTCCAGCTTCATCAGCGGCATAGTCACGCTTCCAAGCATCGCTGCTGTAATAGGCAGACAGCTCACCGAGGAGCTTCTTGCGTTCAGGTGCTTCGCTGTCCATTGCCTGAACCTGATTCATTATCTTTTCATAATGTGTGATTCGCTCGATATGTTCCTGTATCGGAGCGGAATACTTAGGTGTGATCTTCTCAAATCCGTGCAAGACTTGTTTATCCGAGAACGATGACAGCTTGCCGTCCGACCATTCTATGAAAACATTATCCATTTCGTCTATGTAAAGTATCGTAGCAGTAGAGCCGACAGGATAATCTCTGGTGACAGCTTCTGACGGAAAATACATTCTTGATACTGCAGAAGAGGGAACATATAAATTTGAAGCTAATGCAGTGACAAGCTCAGGTAAAAACATATCAGCTTCTGCGACCATAGAGGTCGTAAATTCAGGCAAGCCGATCGTTGACCTTATTTTTGATAAGGACAGCTATGCGGAGGGCGATGATGTTATTGTGACTGTCACTGCCACCGATGAGATAGGCATTGCGGGAATGGCTCTTGAATATGATGGCTTGCAGGCAGAGCTTGATGAAAATAACTCTTATACAGTAAAGAAAATAACAGCCGGCAAACACACCATTGTTGGAATTGCGTGGAATACTGCGGGCGCTGTTTCAAGTGCAGAGTATGAAATTACCATCAATCCCAAGGGCAGCGAACCTGCAGATGAGCTTACTCTCAATGCGGAGATCGATACATCAAAAATCAAGGTGGGAGAGCCTTTTGATATCAACATTACCGCAAAGGGCGGTGTTGGTGAAAAGACAATATCCTGCACAGTTAATAACGAAAGCGTTGCAGTCGTAGATTCAAAGGCAAACTATACTCCCGAACAGTTTGGAACATATGATATCGCTGTTTCTGCAGTTGATGAAGCCGGCAGCAATATTACAAAGAGAATTAAAGTTACAATTTCCGAAAGCGGAGCCGATATAGAAGACGATGATGAAAATGAATATGATGAGGATTGTGATTATGTAAATAAATATCAGCCGTCTCCGGTTGTTCGTGTAATTCCCGAACAGACAGCAGAAACAGAAGTGAAGCTGACAGCAGAAATGATTGACATGATTGAACAGTTAACTTCACCTACAGCTGTTTATGAATATCTGTACAATAATGTTAATTGTGAGTTTTACACAGGCTCACGAAAGGGCGCAATAGGCACTTTTGAACAGAATGGCGGAAATGATGTTGACTGTGCAAGCTTACTAATTGCCTGCTTAAGATATATGGGATATGAGGCGGAATATGTAACAGGAACAATATGCCTTGACAGCCGACAGGTTATGAAGCTTACCTGCACAGATGATCTGGAAACAGCATTAAAGGTTCTTGGCATTGCAGGAAGGTCTGGCACAGTAAGTGGTAATAAGATATATATTGACCACACATGGGTGTCTGCTGAAATAGACGGACAAAAATATGAGCTTGACATCAGCTTCAAATACTATGAAAAACTGCATTTGTTCAATGATTATGTTAATGAATCAATGAATAAAATTGATATATCTGATATCAAAGAATCATCTGATATATATTGGCTGATGAATCCATACGAGAATAATCATGATCAGATGATAATTGCGCAAAAGACTATTATCAAAAGAGAAATTTCGGAATTACCCTTGTCATTGCCGTATATTTGTGATACAATAATGGAGCAGACTAATGATATATGCGATTCAAGATATATTGCAAGAGATTATATGACTGTTGAATTCGGAGGGGAAGCATACAAAATTTACGCTTCTGAATTGGCATCAAGCTCTGTTACTATAGGATTTGAATCGGATCTGTATTATGGCTCAACTCCTGTTCTTTACATTGACAATAATCCTGCAAAACGTTGGAAAAGCTGTTCTTCCTCAAGAGGGACAAGGCTCGTTATGAATATTTCTGTTTCAACATCCAGACAGAGATATTACTATTCAAAGGAAATCCTTGCAGGCTCTTCCCATGCGATCGTGACCGATACGCAGATCGTCTCAGCACAGGACATTCTGACAGCATTTGACAGAATGCCTGTGGCTGAGAATGAACGGGCACTTGTCAATACGGAGAATGTTTTTGAGGATAAGTATATTGGCAATTTGCTGAATTTGATAGGCAAGGCGTATTTTGCCCAGCTTGATATTGAGTCAAAAATACTTGCAAATGCTCAGAATATTTATGCCGAGAGGTATATTAGTGTTGGTGTGTTTAGTTATACGCCGACATTTATCGAAAATCTTGGAGCAGTCAGGGAGCTTGATCAGGGCGGCTATAGTGTTGATATTATAGGCAACAACTGTGCGGCTGTTAGTCTTGACGGCAATGAAACGTCCGAAAAAAGCTATTACTTTGGTGCAGGATATGTTTCTTCATACTTTGAACATTTGGTATTGGAACAGTTTATAGGCATAGACAGCGTTTCCACAGCAAAGGTATTCATCATTGCGGCTCAGAATGGAATTGACTTCAAAATAATATGTTCTGAAAATGCAGATGAGATATCAACGCTTGTTCTAAATGCATCGGATATTTCCGAAATACGTTCATATGTAAACAGCGGAAAAACTGTAATTGTTCCAACCCGAAATATATCGATCAACGATTGGACCGGAACAGGCTTTATTGTTCAGGACCTTGACAACAACGAAATTATTTTCAGATTGTCAAACGGACTGAATGGCGGATATACAACTACAGACGCTAAAATTAATTTTTCCTTTATGACAGTCTTGACCTGTGCTGATATAGGCGGCAGTTTAATGGGCATTGTTGGACTTTTGACTGCATTATCTTTTGCAACGCCGTTATCATGGGCAGTAGGGATTATTGGCACTGCCGTATTGTTTGGTGTATTTTGCAGTGTAATATGTCAATATTATGAAGCTGCAAATTTATACGTCAAGGCTTTGTTAGGAAATGAAGAAGCTACTAAAGCCTTGTACGAGCTTGCCAAGTTCAATGGGATTGCCTATATATTTGCTATGGCGATTACTCCTGTAGTTCAGCCTGTTGCCAAGTTTTTATCCGAAACAAAGATCGGGCAGAAATTCCTTAGTAAGGTAAATAAAGAGCTTTTTGAAAAGAGTCCGCTTGTTGTTAAGGATGCCTATGATAACTGGATTTCCAAGGGGTATTCTGAAGATGCCGTTTCAGATTTGCTGGGTGATTCCAAATTTCCGCTTTACAGTGATGATTTGGTTGAAGCTGCATTAAAATCAGATGATCCTGCTGCATTTGCCAGCACTATGGCTAATTGCAGTGATGATGTTGTCAGGGCTTTGAATGCATCTGATGATAAGGATTATGCTGTAAGACTTATTACTGAAAACAGCGAAGATGGAATCAATCAATTATTGAGAGAGTATGAGAATGGCGGAAATGTAATAAGCATTGAAAGCAAAAAACGCCTAAATCAGATTGAAATAGAGTTTAATTATAAACCCCAATATGATGAGGGTGAGTTTGCAAGACAGTTGGCTGATCAGGAGAATGGAATGAATCAATTGACTGTTGAAGAATATTTAAAGAATCGTCAGAAATATATTAACGAGGGGCGAGCTGCAGAAAGTAAAGTATATCAACAGCAGGCAAGAGATATGGCATATTTTGATAAAGTTAATGAATTATGCAATTTAGGAAAATCGAAGAAAGAAGCTGAGAATATTGCTAAAAAATGGTTAGAATCTGAAGCAGCTTTGCATAATCCTGATATGATTGCTGGAGGCAAACCTCAAAATGTAGGTGGAATGGGAGATAGCAGAATTAATTCTTCAATCGGATCGCAATGGCAATATAGAATAGATGAAGTGGATAAACAAATTGAAGAAATGGCAAGGTGGATGACTGATGAGGAAAAAGCAACAACGTATTTAAATGTAAAGCTATCGTATACAACAAAATAAATTGGAGGAATGAAAAATGATTGAAATCAAATCTGTAAATCTTGAAGTTAATAAGGATACTATAAGAAAATATAAATCTCATGTACCAAGCGAGCTTATAGAAATATGGGAAAAATATGGTTACGGGGAAATGCTTGATGGCTATCTTAGATTTATCAATCCGGATGATTATACAAATTTAGTTGACGAAACATGTATGTACAGACAAAAATCAATACCTATAATAACAACAGCATTTGGCGATGTTATTACTATTTTCAACGGAAAATATATTGATATAATAAAATATAGGTATGGATTTTATTATCTGATTGCTGCGGAGTTAAAGGCTTTCATCAGAGATTTGGGTGACATTTATACTGTTAAAACAACATTTGAACTTGATAAGTTTAAAGAAGCAGTTGAAACATTGGGCGGAGTAGAGCATGACGAATGCTTCTGCTACGTTCCCCTGCTCGGATTGGGCGGAGCGGAAAAGGTTAGCAATATCCAGAAAGGTAAAACAAGGGAACATATTGAAATAATTTCTCAGCTTGTGGGAAAAGCTCAATACAAGGCAGTGCTACCTGATTGATGTATTATTATTGAAAGATGCCAAGACATATCCCAACGGCGCAAGTGTTACTTACACCTATGACGCAAACTACAATCTCATTTCCGAGACAAGTGCAGGCGGCGGTGTGACCTATTATGAGTATGACAAGATAGGCAGAAATACGGCTATCGTTGACGCACTGGGCAATCGCACAGCGTTCTTCTACAATGCAAAATCGCAGCTTGAAAGCATGACCGACCCCATGGGCAGAACATACACATACAGCTATGATGACAACGGCAACCGCATTAAGACCACATATCCCGACGGCACAAGTGTGTCCTCTGTTTATGATGCAAGAGGACGTGTTACACGTCAGAGCGATCAGCACGGCTACAACACATATTATGTTTATGACGGTGCAGACAGGCTTATCCGTGTGACCAATGCGCAGGGCGTTTCCACAAGCTACGCATATGACGAAGTGGGCAATATGACCTCCGTTACCGACGGAAACGGCAATGTCACCGCATACGCATATGATGATTTCGGCAGAGTTATAAAGACCACAAACGCTCTCGGAAATTCCGCATACACCACCTATGACAAGAGCGGAAATGTTCTGACCTCTACCGATTATGCAGGCAATGTTACAAGCTATACATACGACAGTCTTGATAGGATTTCAAGTAAAACAACACCCGACGGCACGGTGAACTATACCTACACGGCTGACGGAAAGATATCCACAGTAACCGACAGCACAGGCACAACTATGTTCACATATGACCTTATGGACGGTCTGACCCGTGTGGATTATCCAGACGGGAATTATGTGGCATACGGCTATGATAACGCTTGCCGTCTGACTGCTGTTACTACACCTTTTGGCGCTACAGCTTATGAGTATGATTTACTTGACAGACTTACAAGAGTAGTTGACCGCAATGGTTATGCAACCGTTTATGAGTATGATGCAAACGGAAACCGCACCGCTGTTCATTATGCCAATGGGTTTACTACCACATATGAATATGACCTGCTCAACAGACTTATTTGTGAAAAAACTGTTGACAACAAGGATAATGTTGTAGTACAATATGTTTATACTCTCGGTGCTGCAGGGGAGCGCAAGTTTGTGACTGAGCTTGACCGCACTGTGGAGTATAGTTATGACAGCTTATATCGTTTGACCTCTGAGACCATCACTGAGGGCGAAAAAACCACTGTTTATACCTATGCTTATGACAACGTAAGCAACCGCATCTTGAAAACCGAAAATGGCGCTGAGACTGAGTATGTTTACAATGCTCTTAATCAGCTTGTTTCCGACAGCAATACTTCTTATGAGTATGACCTTAACGGAAATCTTGTAAGGGTAATTGGCTCTGCGCAATCTGCGCTTTATGAGTATAACTCTGAAAACAAGCTTGTAAAGGCAACTGTTCAGAACGGCGTACTTGTTACTGAGGAAACTTATACTTACGATTATTCAGGCAACAGAACTTCTAAAACAACACACAGAAGTGACGGAGTTACTGAGTATGTAAAGTACCTCAATGATAATTCAAGCCTTACCAATGTTCTTGCAGAGATTGATTCTGAGGGTTCGGTGCAGGCATACTATACCATCGGAGCTGACCTTATTTCGCAGGAACGTGACGGCAATGTGTCTGTATATCTTTATGACGGACACGGCTCTGTTGTTGGGCTTGCTAATGAAAGTGGCGTTGTAACTGATACTTACAGCTATGATGCATTTGGTAACTTGCTGAAATCAACAGGCTCTACAAAGAATTGCTATCGCTATTGCGGCGAGCAGTTTGACGAGACTACGGGGTTGTATTATCTACGTGCTCGTTATATGGATACATCTACGGGTAGATTTATTTCGCAGGATAGTTATGCGGGTTCAATTTCTGACCCTATAAGTTTGCATAAGTATTTGTATGCTAATGCGAATCCGGTAATGTATTCTGATCCGAGTGGTTTTTTGGTTGCTGCACTACCTTCTCCCGGTGAAGTAATGCATATGAAAAGTACGGTAATAATTGGAAGAGAATTGCTGAAAGCATTATGTACAGTCGGTGCTGCATATGTCGTGTCTCGAATTAGCAGTGAGTTACTAGCAACAACTGCATTGCAAGTTCCAAATATTGCTGAATATTATCGTAACGTTTTAGTAGAAAATGCTATAGGTGAAATCGCTTCAAATATTAAGTCCTTGGTTTTATTAAGGAATATTCAAATCATTTATGCATCCCTTTTACATCAAGTAATGACTTGGGCTTCTACCAAAGGAAAAACTAATAATGATTATAATAATAAAATAGCAAGACATCACATTGTGCCGAAAGGCATGGATGAAACAAAATTTACAAGAGTTATTTTATCATTGTGTGGAATAAATTGTTATTCGTATAGTGTATTGTCACCTAATATTGTGGTAATTAAATATTCAACCCATTATGCGCTTCATTCTAATAACAACTTATATGTAAAAACGGTGAATACTGTAATTTTTGCAGCATATTCAAATTCATACAATAATAGTTATTTAGAACAAGTAGCAAGTGTACATTTGGCATTAGCGTCATTAAAAGGATTGATAAGTGCTATTGATTTAATAATTGCTTAATGAGGTGGAGAAATTGTACTGTGAAAAACAAATTAGTTGGATAAATAAAATTTATAAAAGGAGTGTTTTTTATGAAACAAAGTTTAGCAAAGCGGCTTTTAAGCACATCAGTGGCGATTATCGCCGCAATGCAGTGCATGGCTGCCACCGTGAGCGTGTCTGCTGCGGATATGGTATCTGTCTATAAAAAAACGGATGCCTATTCGTCCTGCAAAGGAGAACAAGGCAAAGACGGC
>ERZ780177.291-NODE-291-length-56995-cov-4.011328_pt1 | contig 56995 bp, 85 predicted proteins | sample MGYA00510973_ERZ780177 | MGnify/ENA primary metagenome ERZ780177 (study PRJEB29588, sample SAMEA2144396) | human gut metagenome | biome: human gut; feature: human-associated habitat; material: faeces | place: Denmark | collected 2008/2010 ...
GAGCGCAACCTTGCCAAGGTTGAGGTCGCGAGTTCGAGACTCGTCTCCCGCTCCAATTTCTTCCCCAGACGATTTACGATTGAGAGCCCTCATTGTTCGTGGGACAATGCCTTTGTTCGAGTCTAATCGTTTTTTCCAATGTCGCTTTCCCATCGTGCCTATTGCGGGCGCTTCGCCCCTTCTCCAACCGGCCCGCTTCACTTCGGCAGTCTTGTCTGCGCATTGGCTTCGTTCCTGGACGCTCGAGCTCACAACGGCACATGGCTGATTCGCATCGAAGACATTGATCCGCCTCGCGACATTCCTGGAGCAGACGAAGCCATCATCAGGACGCTGACCCAACTTGGCATGGTTTCTGACATCCCGGTCGTCTGGCAGAGCAGACGCTACGAGCTCTATGAACAAGCGCTAGGAAAACTTTCCCATCAGGGACTCGTCTACGGATGCGCGTGTTCGCGCAAAGAGATCGCTGTCGCGCAGGCCAGGCTCGGTTTACCCTCTCATGTTTACCCCGGAACGTGCCGCAACGGAACACACGGCAAACCGCCCCGATCGCTCCGCGTTCGCACTTTCGATGAAGTCGTCAGTTTTGTCGATCGTCGTTGCGGTCACTTTTCTGAGAACCTTGAGCATGACGTCGGGGATTTCGTTATCAAGCGAGCTGACGGCCTATGGGCCTACCAACTTGCCGTTGTCGTTGACGATGCCCAACAAGGCGTCACCGATATTGTTCGCGGCGAAGACCTCTTGAACAACACCCCGCGTCAAATCTACCTGCAAAGGAAACTGGGACTTTCCATACCTCGGTATCTTCATATCGCCTTGGCACTTGATGCTCATGGGCAAAAGCTTTCCAAGCAAACCCATGCCCCGGCAATTGACAATGAAGATCCAATGGATCTGTTAAACGCCGCCGCTCTTCATCTAGGTCTCGGTGCCTTGGGTGCAAAAACGCCGCAGGCGTTTTACGCTGCGGCGCAAAAAAGCTGGTCAGAAAAATATCTCCACTGAGGATTATTCTTTCCAAGGCACCGGGTGCGGAAAGATTCGATTCAAAAGCGCACGAATCAGCACACTCTCATCGTCACCGGGTGTACCGAAGGTAGCCTCGGGCAATTTCTCGCTTGCATGCGCTTCGTAACGGTTGCCATGCACCAAGCGAACATATGCCAGCTTACCTTCAACAATGCGATCGTTCCAGCCTCCGACAGAGAAGTCGAACTTCAGACAACGCGTGCAACTGTCGTCAAACGTTTTTACTTCACGCACTTTAAAACCCTGCTCGCGAAGCAACTGACGCACAGACAACCGCAGGGATTCGTTTCCGTGCGGCGTCACGCTCACACACACTTCCTGAGCGGCACTGTCGTCAAAACGATATTCGTAAGGACTCTGGCCTCCGAATTGCTGGCACGCTGCCAAAGCAATCGTCACGACGGGAACTAGGAATTTAAGTACTCTGCGCATGCAGTTCATCAAACTCGTAAATGAACGAAAGCGGATATTACAGCGTCCAGGAAACGGATGCGCGATCAGAATTTGAACTAACGTTCAGATCACTCGCAATTATGCCGCACGTGTAAGCGTCGTTATATGCGCAATCGCGCTTCTTGCCAAACTGCGAATGTCGTATCCCCCTTCCAAAATACTGACGAGTCGCCCACCGCAGACAGCACGAGCCACACGCATGACCTCAATGGTCATAAAAGAATAATCGAATTCGGTGAGCTTAAAGAGCGCTTGCTTCTCGTCGCGATGTGCATCAAACCCCGCACTCACGAGAATCAGATCGGGCTTAAACATCAAAAGCTTGGGAATCCAAACATCGTTGACAACCTTGAGCACATCTGCCCCGTCGCTGCCTTCCGGCATCGGCGCATTGACGATATTGCTCGCCTGAGCAGGCTGCAATCCGAACGGAAATGCTGTTTCTTGATAGAGACTGAAAAGCGCTATGCGATCGTCTCCCTTGATGATATCTTCCGTCCCGTCAGCCCGATGCACGTCGAAATCAACAATTGCCACGCGCTTGAGCCCCAGTACGTCCAAAGCATGAAGCGCTGCACAGGCCACGGAGTTGATCAGACAAAAGCCGTGCGCAAAATTACGGCCCGCATGGTGTCCGGGCGGACGTACACAAGCAAAGGCATTTCGAATGGTTCCGGCACAGACTTGTCGTACCGCCTCAATGGCGGCGCCGGCACTTTTGAGTGCGGCTTCAAAACTCAGGGCATTGATGAAAGTGTCTTCGGAAATCTGCTTTTCACCGGTTCTTTGCGCCTCTCGGCTGGCTTGTTCCAGTTCCTGCACATAACTCTTGTCGTGCGCTCGCAGCACATCTTCCATTGACGCCGGCGCACTCGGCAACACAGTGACAACACGCGAAAGCCCCATCGCAATCATGCGGTCTTCAATCGCATCAATGCGTTCGGGGGATTCCGGGGAGTCCGGTCCCTGCTGATAGCTATGACACAAGTCGTGCGTGAAAAATCCGGTGGGCAAATGAGTTGTCCTCTTATGTCCTGATTGTCCTCTATGGGTTTATTTTAGGCTACCAAGCTTGCGAAATACGCAAAAAAGCGCGCTCTCGACTTCCGCCAAAAGCACGCTTTGATACGCCGATGCTTCGCCTCAACGAGGCAACAGCCGCTTAGTAGTTCGTCTTGCGAACTTCAAAGAAACTCTGAGCGTAGTGGCAGACCGGGCAGACATCCGGAGCGGCGTTACCGACGACGATGTGACCGCAAATGCGGCATTCCCACATCGTCATTTCACCCTTTTCAAACACCTGCTTCATCTGAACATTGCTCAGAAGCTTGCGATAACGTTCTTCGTGGGTCTTTTCAATGGCGGCGACCAAACGGAACTTGGCAGCGATTTCCGGGAAGCCTTCTTCTTCGGCAGTCTTCGCAAAACCGGCGTACATATCGGTCCATTCGTAGTTTTCGCCTTCGGCTGCAGCCTGGAGATTGGCTGCCGTGTCGCCGATGCCGCCCAAGAGATCGAACCACAAACGGGCATGTTCCTGTTCGTTGCGAGCGGTCGACAGGAAGATTTCCGCGAGCTGTTCATAGCCTTCGCGGCGGGCAACTTCTGCAAAGTACGTGTACTTGTTGCGGGCCTGAGATTCACCGGCAAATGCGGTGGCAAGGTTTTCAGCCGTCTTAGAGCCCTTCAGGCGGTTGTCGCCGCCCGCAGCAGGAGCTTCCTGGACTTCTTCAAAAACTTCAACACCCTTGTGGCAAAGCGGGCAAACGAAATCAGCGGGCAGCTCATCGCCTTCATAGATGTAGCCGCAAACCTTGCAACGGAACTTCTTCATGGGAGTATCTCCTGCGTTATTCGAGTTGTTTAAAAGCGTCTCCATGCGAAGTGCCGATCTGCCGTTTCTGGTTTTGGGGATACCCGACAAATCGTCGCTTGGAACGCTTACAGTCCTATTGGTTGGCAATTGTAGGCTAAAAACCGGGCAAAACTTCGCTGATAGACAAAAGCAAAGAAGGCTATAGAACCGACCGAACAACAACGCTTAACGAACACCGGAGAGCATGCCTCAGAGAAGCAAAAACCCCGACGAATCGGGGTTTTCGCAGAATCTAGCTGGTGCGATGGTCAGACCAATCTTGCCTTTATTTAAAGGCATTTCAATAGATTGGATTATTTTTTATACCGTCATTTATACCATAGGGTTTTAATCTGCTAACCTGGTCATAGTCGATAACGCGTCTTTTTTCTCCGCTATTCTTTGAGCAAGCTCTGCACCTTCAGCAGATAATTTTGCACCTTCTTCGAGAAGTTTTGTGCAGCTGGCGAGTCGCTCTCGGACAGATGCGCAGGAATCGGCACCGGCTCCGGACAGCTTGGCGCGATAACTGTCGGCGAGCTTGCGCACCCGGTCAACGTCATCACGCAGATCGACAGACTCAGCGCGAGCGCGCTCCAGCTGATCCCATGCGTCCGCCAACTGCTTCGCTTGACTCTGTTCTTTTGCTCGATAATCATCCGTCAGCTCCTTCGTTGCCAGGGCGTACTCTTCGCGTAGATGGGCAATCTCTGCCTTGTATATAGAAGCGGCATACTGGTAGCCAGACACGAAGATGACCACCGCCGCCAGTGCTGCACCTGCCCATTTGAACCAGGTCACTCTTCCGTCTCCGACAAATCGATTCCTTCGAGATCAGCACGCCTTCTCAATACGTCCCGATAGCACTGCATGTTGGATAGCTGCGCATAGAGAACCGCCTTCGGACATGTCGGTTTGAAATTCAGCGAGCCGTCTTCCCACTTGTCGAGCATTGCCTGAAGCTTCCGAACTCGGATCACGACCTGGAGGTATTCAGCTCGGAATCTGTCCTTGTAATCCGAACTCTGCATCAGCTCGATTGTGTCTTTGAGTTCCATAGTTATTCCTCTCGATAGGTCTCGCACTTAAGCGGAAGCGCGATCGCTCCTCCGTCTGCCACCGTAGTGGCAACCAGTTCGGCTGCCTCTTCTAAAAGATTGACCAAGGTATCAACATCAAACGTAAACTCTTGTACCGTGTGGTCGTCTTTTTTGATGGATACGACAGCTAATCCCTGGATATCACCGCGAGCGGATTCGATTTCAATGGAAAGCATTGCGGGTCCTTTCAGTTTCGGCTGTCCCAGCGTGCCCGACGCCCGCGTGCGTCCACATGTACAAACGTGTTGTAAATACCAACGCCTCCATCAGTCACCATATCGAGACATAAGTCCTGCAGTTCCGGCAGGTCTTCCAGGTTTTCAGGACGAATGTCGGCCGCCAAGCCTTGCACATGGTACGAGTTCTCCACGCCGCCCACGGACTTGTTGTGCTCCGGAGAGCGATAAGCGCAATTGATGATGATCGGCTTGCCCCACTTCTCTCGGATGCGATTCAGGAGATGCACGAGCTCTTTGCGCACTACCATTTCACCGAACGGCGACTTTGCGCCGTCCTTGGATTCAAATTCTTTTGTGTCGAAATATCCGAGCTTCATTTGCCCGTCTCCTTTATGTCTGACTCGGCAACCTTGTCCACCGTCTTGTCCAGCTTGGCATTGAGCGCATCGATCAGCTTGCGTACCACGGGCGGCACCACACGTAAGCCCATCTTGTCCAGGTTCTCGATGATCGAGCCGAACTCGCCAGCCATGTACGCACAGATCGTGATCGACTCGATGATCTGGAAAGGCAAGAGTTCGCAGAACGCCACATCCAAACCATGAGCCAGCGCAACAATGCAAAAGGCCAGCATCTTTTTGAGGACACCGAGGGCGTTTCGCTTGCTCGTCCAAGTCCCTGTCAGTACGGCCGCCAACGTACCCGTTAAAAAGTCCAGGATGACAAAGACCACCAACCAGATCAGCAACGGACCAGCATCGCCGTACAGAAAAGAAAACACCCCGCCCATGCTTCCGCCCAATACCATCAAGGTCCGCTCAAATCCAGTAGGCAAAATTGCCACCAAGTCTGAAAGTCTTTGGATCATTCGTCTGCCGACTCCTCTGAACATTCCGCAACAACATCCTGACCGAGCACAGCTTTCCACTCCTTCACAGCTATGGCGCTTCCGTAAATGATCCCAATAACTAGAAATGCAATTACTCCCGCGACAATTGCCCACCTGGCAATGCGTGTCACCCAAGGTAATTCCGCGTCTTTTTTCATAATCAACCACTGCATCGGCAGTAGCAAAATTGCTAAAATTTCCTGCATCGATCCACATAGACTTCAATCGATCACGCCCCCGAGTGACGCCAATCACTGCGGGGGTTTCTTATTCACTAACCCATGCTCCCGGGTTCTCTTTCGTATAGTTCGCCACGGCAATAACTGCATCTGCCGCCGCCACAAAGAGCGAAGCAAAGGAACTGCCGCAAGGATGAGAAACACCCAAACAACTATCTTGCGTAGATTCATCTCGCCATTGAGCAAGTCATGTAAAATCCTCATAGACCTCCTGCGGTTAGAGAAGGTTTCACCGAGCCCCGAGCAGTTGCCTCTGCTACGGGGCTTTTCTCATCCTACGACAGGCTTTGCCGTTCATGTATCACTCTCTGAAATTGAGCTTTTTTCATTGTCTATTCAGAGGTGCGACTTATATGGACAAGCTTCTCATAGAGGAATCGGCTCACGCGCACATTTGTGGATGTACCGGCACTCACAATAAGAAGTGCCCAACGCCGCAGCCAAGAAGGAACGTGATCGCCGCAAGTGCGATCCAGTACGGTCGAACCGCTCGACGCGTTTCAGTGTCCAGACCGGACTTCCACGCCGTGATCTTCGCCTCAAGCTCATCGCTCACTTCGTCGACCTTCATGCCGAGCTTTTCCAAAAGTTCCTTTGCTTCGTCTTTTGTCATTTGCCCCTCCTTTTGGTGGTTCTAGCCGCATGGTAGTTTCAGTCGTAAAGTGTCAAAAAAAAAGACCGCTCGAGGCGGTCTCTTACGTGAGCTGGGGATTAGACGTAGGAAGGAATGTAAACGTCGAAGCCTCGTGTCTGGATGATGTCTTTCATTCCTTTTGACTCATAAATATCCGTGGCAATTTGCTGACGGTCAGGGCTTTTCAGAATTTTCCCCTCGTCTTCCAGCAACGACACCAAGTCCGAATCAGCGGCAGCGTCCTGGCACCAACTCGACAGCGCGTTCACAGCATCAAGATCGTCCTGGGGCGCCGTAGCCAACCCCGCCAGTTCGGAATCGATGTACGGATTGGAGATAGGCCTCGGCTGCGGCGTTGCGCCACCGTCTCCGCCTCCTTCAGGATCTTCCGGAACGCCGATGACCCATGCCGCATAGAACGCCTGCGGCGTCACGTTCATGATCGGGAAGGTGTAGAAGCACTTCCGGATGTCGGAATACGTTTCAGGGAAATTTGTCGGATACGGTCGGCCAAACTTGTGCTCGCGCTCAAACCCGCGTCGGAACATGTCGCAAAAGACGTAAAAGACACAGTCTTTCAGAGCTTGCGGCATATCGGCGTTGGGTGTCGAAAAGTATGTAGATATTGCGGCCTCGAGCGGAGCCATCAAGGCGGCATAGTCAGAGGCAAAACCTGCATTCTGAGCCTGCGAATAGTCGAGAAGCTCTTTGAGCTTAGCCTTGACCTGAACTTCTGAAATCATGCTGCCACCCAAACCGCAATGACCGCCGCAGAGCACACGACAAGCGGGCACACCAGATCGAGAACCGCATCCTGACTCCACTTGCGAATGTCGAGGCCGCTCCACCAGGGCGGCGTACCCAACTTTCTCTCAGCCTGAGCAACCTCTCTTCCCCAGTAGAAGCCGACGCCAAGGAAGCCCCCCATCGCGGCAGCGGCCACAGCATCCGCCCCCAATCCAATGGCAGCACCCGCCACGATTGCCTGCATCAGCAAGGCCAACCCGGCATGAAGCACGTTCGATAAATTCACAGCCACTCCTTAAAAAGGACATGTCTGTTTCGCTAAAGGAGAAAGACATGTCTTTGACTACAAAAACCATCGCAAACCTAAAGCCAAAAGAGAGCCGGTACTCCATCGCCGACGGCAACGGCTTGACCTTAAGAGTTCAGCCATCCGGTTCAAAATCGTGGGTCTTTCGATCGCACCACTCCGGCAGAATCACCGACGAGACCATCGGCCATTGGCCAGAAATGAGCTTGAAACAGGCTCGCATGATTGTCAGACGCCGACGCAAAGAAGTAGGGCTCAAGCCTCCATCCGGATACGTACTCAACGACGCCTTCAGGTTGTGGTGCAATCTTAAAAAGGGTCGCATAGTGTCCTATCGAGAAGAACGCAGGCGACTCGAAAATCACGTCATCAGAGCCTTGGGTCGCAAACAAATCGACGAGATCACCGCCCCTCTCATCATCAGTCACGTCCTGCCAATCGAAAGAGCCGGGAACCAAGCCACCCTAAAACGCATCCTCATGCGTATGCGCGAGATCATGAATCTTGCTGTGTGCGCCGGCTACATCCAACACAACCCTTTAGAACGCGTTTCGATGGTTTTCGCACCGCCGGAAGTCGAGCCTATGCCGTCGGTCCATTGGTCTCGGATGATCGATGTCTGCCGCTGCTTTCTCGATGCTCCAGTCCGCACGCAGATCCTCTTTTGCTTTTCAGCGTGTTCGATGCTCAGACCGTCCGAAAACGCAAAGTTGCGTTGGTCCTGGATCGAAAATGACATCCTCACGATTCCTGCCGAAGAGATGAAGAAGCGCAAGGCCTTCCGTGTGCCACTTACACCCTTCATGCAGCAGATACTGGACGCCGCTAAACGACACTCTCGGCATCCACGATCTGACTATGTTTTTCCCGGTCGCACATCCGGCACGCACGTCAGCTCGCAATGCCTAGCGAAATACCTGCATACGACTGAGTTGTCTGGTAAGTTGGTTGCACACGGTCTCCGATCGATGGCCCGGAGCTTCCTCGCGGACCGACAAGCCCCCTTCGAAGCCGCCGAAATGTGCCTTTCGCACACCGTCGGTTCGAGCGTCTCAAGGGCTTATCAAAGAAGCGACTACCTGGACGTGAGACGTGACCTTATGGCAGCTTGGAGCGACTATTTTTCAGGTTGTGCCGACAGTGCCGGCTTGAATCTTGATTTCCCATAATCCACAGGCGTTTCCCATCACATGACGAGCCGTAGCCCTTGTGCTAGACGCTGGGGCTACGAAGCTGATTCGTTGCGATCAAAATCGAGCTTTATGTCGTTAGAAATGACTGCCCGTCACAGGTGTTGGGGCATAGGTCCGAACATTGCCTGTCGAGTCGAAACCAACCCAAATTGATTCAAATTCTTCGCTGCTTCTATCGGCTTTAAAACAAGAAAGATGCGTTCTGGAGGAGCCATCAGGTGCATAACGATGCCCCACAAAGCCCAGATGAGATTCTGTGTTTGAATCATCCGAATTATCGTCAAAGAACACTCGCGCCCAGGCGACCGATGATGGCGTTGTCCCTTTTGACGCGTTCAAGTTGCGAACAGCGTGATCCCCTGTTTGAAAAGCTTCAAAGCTCTTACGTTTCGTCAGTTCAACCCATTGATTCCATGATGAATCCGTGCGTGTTCTGTAAAAGAATCGTGTCCCAATTGGCGAAATCTGAAGACCGCTTGTCCCGGTTTCCCAGCGTCGAATCACGTTCAGCAAAATGCCGGTCATTGACGCACTGCCGGTCGGCGTGTTTTGCCCGTCTGTAAACGATGCACTAAAAAATCCCGACTTATCCCAAGCGTTCAGATCTGAAGAGCCAAAAACTTCATTGGCGCCACCAATAGGGGATGTGTTTAATCCGCAACCAACACCCCAATTTGCTCCTCCATACTTGCGAGCAAAACTCGCAACAGCGATTTCGTCGCCGGTTGCTGAATCAGAAGTAACCGGGGCGTATGCAACTGCTTCTCCAGCAGCCGTGAAGCCCACCTGCAAGCTTGCACTTTGATCTGAGTTCTTCTCATTTTTGATGCATATCAGCTGCATTCGGTTAGTGCCGTCCGAACTTGCCCGAAGTTGCACGATGCCAAGACGATTAGCGGTGTAGCTGGAAAAGCTCTCACCATCGTAAAAGTCAACATGGCTATACACATTCGTCTCTGGAACAGTTCCCTTTGTCAGCGCAGGGTTGCCGATCCAGCAAACGCCGTTGGTGGCACCGTACGTCGCGGCATACACCGAGCTGGAGAATGCGGCCATACCAGTGACATTGAGTCCCATTCCTCAATGTCACTGGCACGATCAATGCAAACCGCTTGATGCAAGACGGCAGCAACCCGATGGCCATCAGAATCCCAGAGACAGAAAAAGGGACGCCGCCTTCTGAAACTCGCAGCAATGGAATTGACTTCTTTGATGCCGAAGGCGTGGTCGGGACGTCTGATCGATTAGGGCTTTTGCGCGTTCAATATTCAAGCTCTGGCAGTAGCAGCTTTTCAATTGGAGCCACGCAACCTACTGCTGGCAGTACATTGAATTCAGAAATCAAAGTCGGTTGGAGGTTGAACGGATCATCCTACGAGCGATATACGGAAGCACCGACTCCACCATCTGGAGACGAATCGACCCAAATTGCGACAACAGACTTCGTCAACGCATTGATAGACAAATACGGTCTTGGAATGCGCATTGGAAGGTCCGGTTGTGGGTACATTAATGACGCTAATGAGGTTCCGGGATCGGGTTTCTATTCTGTAGCGGCTTCCTCTGAGAATGTTCCAGTAAGCACCACTTGTCTTCTTCACGTTCAGCGATGGGTAGACAATGGCTCAAGCGGTTTTCAGCTAATCCCGTCGGCAACGGGAAAAAGAATGTTCCTTCGCATCAAAGGAGGCAGTCAAGGTTGGGGTGACTGGCTTCCTCTGGTGACTCAAGATTGGGAGTACGACTTTTCGGCTATCGAGGTTTTGACAAAAAGAAGTGCAGATTCCGTGCGCCTTCTTGCCCAAAACATGTCGGTTACGAAAGGCACCCATCCTTCGACTGGAAAATACTGGGACTTCCGAGCCTGCGACAGCGAGGGCAGAAACGTTGCCAATTCGTTAGGAGGCATGAGTGTTGCCTATGCTTCGGATGGTGCTGTTTCTACAAGAATCATTGCATACAAGCCCGAACACGGATCTTCGACAGGAGCTTCAATCATTGTTGGTTATAACGCCGAAGGTCAGATTGTTACCAGCGCTCCAACACCGGTGACGGGCAGTCACGACGCTTTTGCTACCATCACTGCTTGTCACAGACCTATGCGGAATTTCTAATATACAAAAAACGGCCCGTTTTTCGAGCCGTAAACCACTAGGATTAATTTCAAGTCCGCTTTTGGACAGAAGGTTTGTTTGGCCATTCAATTCCCTGAGGGAAGCCCGGCTGCTGCGGAACATCACGTAACGCCTGACGATACGTCTTCACAGCCACGAGTTCCTCTGCGCTGATCGGGTAGTCGGACATGAGCAAATAGTCCGTCTCCTCGATCAGAGCGTCCCGCTTAGTGCGCACCCGCTCTTCCAGTTCGGCTTTAGTCGGCCCAATGTTTGGAGGCGTAAAGCTTTCGACCTTCTGTCCATCGGGGCTGACAACTGTGTTGCTTGGCGACGCCCAGACAACCATCTCTTCACTCCCGAAAGCTTCAATGATTTCTTCCGTGGTGAGTTCTTTTGCCCCCTGATCGATGAATGCCTGTGCATCCTCGTCGTTATCCACATTGACACAGATCCACGTCGGAACGTAGTCAGGATTGGGGACTTTCGCCGGCTCTTTGATTGTGGTTTTGCGTTCTTCATTGACGACCACACTTTCACCAGTCTCGGTCACCTTTTCAACAGGCACCAATTCAACGACTTCTTGATCTACAAACCCGTCAATCAAGCGATGTTTGTAATTTGCATCCGCAATAAAAACTCGATTCATTGTCCTACCCTCAAAGCACATAAACCTTCCAAGTAGCCGAAGAAATGCCGTTGTTGGTCACCGTAAAAGTAACGGTCTCAGCCAAGGCAACCATGAAAAGGGAATACCCGCCGGTGCTGGCTCCCGTCTGAAGAGACGAGGGTGAAGTCGTGTTGTCGCTGGCGATGCGTGAATAGTCCCCGCCGTCCCACGTGTCGTTTCTCAACTCGCACTGAACCATGACCAGCTGATTGACCTTTAGTCCCGTAACGGTAAAGCTTCCTGCACTCGTTCGCGTGGCTTTCAGGGTCATGGTGCCGGCAGCCGCCATCACAAAAGCGGTAGTAGCAATGCTGTTGTCATTACTGCCCGTCACAGGTGTTGGGGCTACCGTATAGAAACTCTTGGTGGACTTGTTGTATCCAATCTTGATGCGCTCATCTTTCACTACATCTGAGGAACCGTTGCTCAGAACCAATTCCAATTCGAGATTTCCGTTCGGTCGATCAGCAAGCTGAATAAACGCCTGACGATTATCGTTTTTATCGAAAAAGCTGATATGGCTAAAAAGGCTTGTTTCAGGGATGGTTGTGCCATCCATAGTTGGATGAACGATTTTCAGAACATCGTTAACTGTTTTAAAAACGAGCCGATTTTGCAACGTCTTTTGGCCTGCAATTTCCTCATCGCCAGTTTTGTGTACAACTCCACCGTCTTGCGCCATCTTGAACCACGTAGACCAGACCCCTCCGTTATTAAACCGATAGAAGACGATGTTTTCGTAGGTTTGAAGGACGCACAATTGCCATGAGATTGGTCCGGCATTGTGCCGTCTGTGCATGTGAAGCAGGAGGCCGGTGGCTACAAAACTATCTGCACCACGCGGCGAATTCGTCCAATTGTCGGAAAGCGTATAGATACCGGTGGCATTGATGTCGTTCATGTCCCTAGACGGCCAAAGTTCCGACGCTTCGACGGCCGTATTGGAGCTTCCCGATAATCCGTACCTTCTGATCAAATTCCATACCCAAGAGGCACTCACGAGCGACGCGTCATTGACTGTAGCTGCAGGTGCTTTGACTGATCCGCCGCCATTCAGACTCGCGGCTCCAGTGACATTGAGTAACCCACCCACTGTCAGATTGCCCTTGGCCTGAATTGCTTCCAGAGTCGTAGCACCGTGAACCGTCAGAGTTCCGGAAATGTCTGCATTCCCGTTCAAATCCAGCTCTGTTGCCGTGACTTTCTTTGTTGTGACCCCACCATTGGCAGTCAGAAGCCCCGTCAAGGTCGTCGCACCGTTGACTTTCAAAGTTCCGGTCGCCGTGATGTCCGTGACGTTCAAACTACCTTGTGCGTTCAGGTCGCCATGCACTGTCAGCGACCCCGACACATCTCCGTCTCCGTTCAAGTCAAGGCTGGTTGCCGTCAGAGACTTGGTTGTCACACCGCCATTCGCAGTGTGCTTGCCGGTAAGCGTGGTTGTTCCGGTCACATTTAGCGTGCCGGAGGCAGAAATGTTCGTAGCGTTTACTGCGGCAAGCGTCGACGTACCCGTAGCCTTGATGGTTGTCGTCGACAAACCACCATTGGCCGCCAAAGCGCCGGTAAGAGTCGTGGCACCTGTGACCTTGAGGGTTCCGGATGCTGAAATGTTTGTCGCATTGACAGCGGCTAGAGTGCTTGTTCCTGTGGCTTTGAGCGTGGTCGTAGTGACCCCGCCATTTGCAGCCAACGCTCCCGTGAGCGTGGTCGCCCCTGTCACCTTCAGCGTTCCGGAAACGTCCGCGTTCCCGTTCAGGTCCAGTTCCGAGGCAGTGAGCTTTTTGAGAGTCGTCGAACCGTTGACGACCAAATTGCCGGAGATCGTTCCGCCGGTCTTGTCGAATTTGCCGTCTGCGAGTGCTTTCAGCTGCGTGTCGATGATGTCCATCGAGGCGTTGATCGCCGTGATGTCCGCCGGAGCATCTTTCAGTTCAAACTTATGAAGCTTGTAATTTTGGGTTTGCGTTGCCATCTCACTCAATCCGGAATGAAGTTCTTGACGTGCTGCCACGTCGGCATTCGGTCCTTCAGGTTCTGCCACGAGGAGAAGTTGTTCTTGATGTCGCCCCAAGTGCAGTACCAACGCTGAATGTCCAGCGTCAGATGGCACGGCTTTCGAATTTCAAGCTGTCCCTCAAGCAGCGAAAGATCGAGATCGACCATGTCGTTTCCCGGTCGCGGCTTGACTATGACACGAAGCGTATAGTGTGCAGCGCTCACCTCAGAACGCGCCCCGTCGTAGAACTGAGAGACCAGCGTTTGGATTGAGCTGCGCGTCAATTTGTTGAGGTGATTAAAGAAGTCAAGCACCGCCAGGCGTCGATCCTGTAGCGTGCCGTTTGGCGGCAGATTGAGCCACTTTTCCCACTCCTTGCACCGATCCTCGGACATGGTCATGATGAAGGCGTCAAGCATCATCTCGCCCCTGCCTGTCTTGATCTCGTCAACCAAACTCCCCTGGGCCTGTAGGATGACCTGCATTTCAGGATATTCAACCCAGAACGGCGGCTGATAGCCGCGCATTCGCAGATAAGATTCTCCGCTCATTCGGCCACCCATTCAGTTGTGCCAAGCTTGGCGATCTCTTCGTCTCCGAGCGTGACGTTTTCCTTCTTGCCGTTCACAGAAACGTCGAGCGCAAGATCAACCGTTTCATTGCCGGCGATGATGCCCGCGATGGCTGTGTACGAAACAATCGTTCTTGAGTAGTTGAGCGTGTGCAGGTACTCCGTGATCTCCTCCTCCAGACCAACAGGCTGTTCAAAGCCGGCACGCAGGACCAATGTGGCTTTGACATTGATCGCAACTTCAGTTGCCGTCGTCACGGTCACAGTGGCACCGATCGGAGCCTTGCCTTCGCCGACGCCTTCAGAACCCGGGTCAAGGAACTCCTGAAAGCCGTCAATCAGCTCTTTCGATGCAACCGTGTTCTCCGACGAAAGGATCGAAACCTTGACAGTGCCAGGGCCGTTCCAGATGGGGAAAATTTTGTAGTTGCCAATGCCTGCGTACTCGCGGCACCACTTCTCGTACTGCGCAATGTTGCCGTCGAGCGTCATGGTCGGCAGTGTGTCGAAGTAGCGTTGGCGGAAGTCCTCTGTGTCCTCTTCCTCTTCGCCGTAGACAACAACCTCCTCGAGCATCTGAGCCGTTTCAAGCCCCTGGATGTAGTTGATGGGAATCAGTCGGCCGCTGTTGAGATTGCCGATTTCACCGGCCGTTTCGCACCGTAGGTTGTAAAGGCCGTTCTCGACCTTCTCCGTCACAACAAAGTTCACGTCCTCCAGGCTGAAGCGTTCCCCGATAGCGATTTCAAGGCTCGCCGGCGTGAATTGGCCGCGGCGAATAGCATACGTCGCTTCGTAGGGCGAAATGCCGATTTCCGCGCCTCGCTTGATCAGCCACTCGCGCTGAGCTGTGCCGGCAAAGGTATCGGCACGCGCCTGCGCAAGCTCGGCATATTCGTCTGCGAGCTCTCGAGCAGCCGGCGCAAGAGCGTCGTAAATGACGCTTCCTTCGCGCTTGTCCATCGTCGCAGGAACGCGATCAAGCATTCCCTGCAAAATCTGGTCATAGGTTTTAATGGTCATACCTGAACCTCTACGCTGGAAGAAACAGCGCCGAAAATCGTGTTGGCTACAAAGGAAACGGCTAGGGCATCTCCCGAACGGCTGAACTCAAATTCGGAAACGGAAGTGATTCGCTTGTCCCACGTAAGCGCTTCAGTAATGCGCCGCTGAACGTCCGAGAGAATCCATGCCAGCGGCATCCCGATCAGATCCCACAGTTCGCTGCCGTAGTTGTCGGTGTAGATCTTTGAGTAGACAAAGCGCTCGGTTTGCAGAATCTTGAAAATGGCCTGCTTCATCGCAGCCTTGCCGTCTGTCAAACCCGAGATGCGTTTCGTTTCCAGATTCATGTAGTAGGTTTTTGTCGGCAGATCCGCTTCACTTTTCAAAGTGACGTTTCCTTGAGTCAGCGAGGGATCTTCTGCCGTCACTGTCGGGATCATGAGGCCTCCACAACACGGTCGATGATCAAAAACTTCTGGCCACCCTGCTGCTTGAGCAGAGCAACCTTGTCCCCCAAGACTAGACCCAGATGTAAAGTGAACTGTTTACGGCCTACGTACTGGTGGTCATGAGCCTGAAACGAGGGGTCATGAGCGCCTCCCTGCATCTTCTCGACCATGTGATTGACCGTCTCGTCGAGCGTGTACTCGGTCACGCCGCGGCACAGCACTAAAAAGTCCTTCGTGAGCACCGTCTTTTGATCCAGAGTCACCTCAAGCGGCGCGACCTTTGTCACCGTTCCGAAGTACAAATCCATCGGCTGGCGACTGTTGAAGACGCTGTTGGCTATCCCTTTGACCAGATCTGCAAAATTAGGCATGCCACAGCTCCGGATTGATGAAATCGATGTCCATGCTGTGGTCGTCGCCAGCAAATCGGTGCGTCACCTGTTCAGCAACGAGTAGCATCGGCGCAAGCCCCGTTTCCTGTTCCAGATTGATCGTGATGCCATTCCCGGCTCTGATTGTCGGCTCACCCCTGATACCCTTCAGGGAGAAGTTTTTCGACACAAGGTTGCGCATGCTCATCGTCATGCGTGCGTAATTCGCCCCATTCAACCCGTATTGGATTTCCTTATAAAACTTCAATAAACCCCATTTGGCCACATTGACGTTGTCGCGCAGGTTGTACGTTTCGAATTTGCCCGTCTGAGGATTTGAGATCCCGATCTTTACCGCGTTTGCCGTTTCTCGATCAATGGATGTCACCAATCTGAAGTCTTCCAGGTTGTCCTTATTAATCAGCATGCGTAACTGCATGTCGTTGATATTCTTCAGCGTCAGCTTGCCGAAATCGTCGTACAGGACAAAGCGATTTTGCGTATTGGCGTGCGTAATACCGAGAGCCTGCAAGATGCACTCCCACATGCTCACGCCCATCTCGTTGCGAGCCGGGATTCGGAACTCGGTATCGGCAAGTTCTCCGATCTGCAGTTCGTAGTCCTCTGCGATCATTCGGATTACTTCGGTCGCCGTCTTGTTCGTGTAAACATAGGGTTCTTCCTGCCGCAAATACCGAAGCTGATCGTACGCGGTGCATCGAACGAGCCGATCCTTCGTTCTCTCACGTTTAAACAGATAGCCTGAAAATACGGGTTGCTGATCGCAATAGAACTGAACTTTCGCGCCTTCGGGAAAACTCAAATTGCCATCGTCGTAGACGGTAAATTCAAGTCGCCCCGGCGCTCCCGCAATCCTCGTCTCCCATGCAACATCCTCTACAACTGGCGGACGATACGCATCGCCACTACTCGGTGATTTGAGAATCTGAAGCTCGCAACTCATGCTCGTTGCTCCTTCGTAGTGCCGTCTTGGTTGACTTCTGCTGTGCGCGGAGGGTTGTACGTTTTAAGTCGCACCTTCACACACAGATCAAACCCATACTGCGAACGGTCTTCGACGACGGAATAGTCTTCAAGCACCATCTTCAAATTGATGTTTGAAAACGAGTTGAAATTTGTCAGACTCAGCTGCTCGCCAATCATTCGAACGCAAATGAATTGAAAAGGCTCCTTGTCCTTTTTCCAGCGTTCAAGTTCATCCAGAAATAGCGTAGCCGCCACACCGGAAGCTAAATTTCCGAGATCCCCGAGGGCGTCAGTAATGCCGCCGACAACAGAGCCGGCAGCTGACGCAAACGGATAGTTCGTATGCGGAATCAAAAACTCAAAGCTGATTTCAGTTAGCCCCGGCTGCTTGAGAATGTTTGCCTCCGTGCCATCGATCAGCTCGATGGTTTTGTTTCGGTTGCCGTAGACCGTGGTGATAGCCGCCGGAGCGATCGGTAGCGGCAGATAGCTTAGAAAAACCTGATACGCCATCAGTGAACTCCTTCGGCGCTCATCTGCATGCTTTGCTCAAGCTTGCGCAACATCATGTCGATGAGACTGTCTGCGTCGGCCTTATTGGAGATCGAATTGTTATTCGTGACATTGACTCCGTAGGTGTTATTCGAAATTCGGTTCACGGCCACACGTTCGCCGTACTCCTGCATGAGCTTCACCTCTTCGTCGTAGTTGCCCGTGTTGGCCGCCGTCTTTTCAGAAGCCGCAGTAATTCGGTCAATCTTGGCCTTGGTGTCGGCATCGATCGCAGAGACGTTGGCCGCGAAGTCGTACGCCGGTACGTCCTTCAAAGAAGGCGTCACAAACGATTTGAAGGAATCTTTTGCTGAAGCGATCGTTTCGTCGAGCCATTCGCGTCCCGACTTAGCGTTGCCCGAAAGACTCCAGTTGATACCCTCGGTGGACATCGGTTCGTACACTGGGGAGCCGTCGAACTTGCGATACGTCCCCATCAACGTGTCACGCTTGGCGGCAAACTCGTCGGCGTACTGAGCCATCGTTTTATCGCTGTTCTTGTCCCACTTAATGTCTTCGACGCCGAAGAACTCAAACGCCTTGGCGAGCCCCCCGGAGACACTCGACAAGAAGTCGTAGAACTTGGCCTTCATGCTCGTCCAGAGGTTTTCTCCGAGCGTTCCGACAAGGTCCCAGATCTTCTTGCCAAAATTAATGATTCCGCCCAACGCATTGTCCAGAAGGATCACGAAGTTCTTGATGTAGCCACCAACCACACCAAAGACGGAGCCCACAACGTCGCCAAACGTTGCAGTGCTCCCGGTCAAGCTGTTGAATGCCTCAACGCCCGCATAGACCAAACCACAAAGCGCACCCATTCCGAGAACGACCAACCCCACGGGATTAGCTGTCATAGCGGCGTTGAGCGCCCACTGAGCCGCACTCAGTGCCCCGGTTGCAATCGACGTAGCCAAAGCCGCACCGCGCACCGCAAGATACCCGGCAGCCATGCCGCCGAGCACCGGCACCATAAAGCCAAGGTTCTGCTGAGCCCACTGTGCCCCTTGGCGAATGCTGTCGAAAGTCCAAAGTGCTGCCTCTCCGAGACGCTCAACGCCCGCAATAGCCACAGACGTAAACTGCATAAGCGTCTTGTTGTTGGCCAAGGCAGAGACCTGATCCAGAACGGGCTTGAAAGCCATCGTCGCCGACGTCTTGAATCGAACCCAAGCCTGCGCCCAAGTCAGCGGCATGGAGTCGAGCTTTTTATTGACGTCATCGGCGGAAGACATGACAGCATTCTTCACAATGTCAGCCGTCAGAAGGCCTTCAGAGGCCAAATCTCGGATTTTTCCAATCGGTACGTCCAGATACTTCGCAATCGACTGAATGATCGTGGGAGCGCCTTCGAAGACAGACTGCAGTTCGTCACCGCGCAGAACACCCGCGCCCAAGCCCTGCGTGAGCTGGATGATGGAGTTCTGCATTTCTTCAGGCGTAGCACCCGCGATTGCGTATTGCTTGGCGAGAATTTCAGAAAAAGCCGCAATTTCCTTGGTGGAGCTAAAAGCGCTACCTGCGTTCATACCGACGCGGGTAATGACCTGCCCCATCGTTGTCATGTCAGTGCGAGAGCGCTGTGCCGCCTCGTATACACCTTGTTCGAGTTCCGGCACCGTCTGCTTGCCGTCGTTGATAAGCGCCAGACGAGATCGAACGTTTTGAAGCGAATCCGCCGTCCGAACAATCGCACCGGCACTGAATGCCGTCGCCATAGCGGCACCGACACTTAAAAGCGTGCTCTTGAGCCCGGAGGCCGCGCTGTTGACAAGTCCGACATCGGAAGCAGCGGAAGCTGCAGAAGCCCCCGTTCGATTAAGTGCAAAGGTTGCTGCATCGGCACTGTCAGCGAGCGGCTTTAATGTTGCTGTCGATTCAACTGTCGGTTTGATGCCCTGAGCCGACAAATTCTTAAAAGACGAGGTCGGCTCAACGATGGGCTTGACGCTCAAAGTCGAAAAACCTTTTACGGATGAGGCCGGCGACACAAGAGGTTTGGTGAGCGTCGCATGCAGACGGCTCAGCCGGTCTTGTGCTCGATCAAGCCCCATAGAGAATCGCTGCAATACGGATGTGAATCCATCCTGCAGAACGATCTCAGCAGACAACAGGTTATCGGCCATTTTTTCTCCTCAGCTTGTCCTGACGGGCTTTTTCTTTCTTGGAGTCATCAAAGAGAATGGCGGCAATCAGCGCCTTTTCCCTGGGCGGAAGCGCCGCAAACTTTGACGGCGGCCAGTGAAAGCGCAGCAGGCAAGCGCGTGCCACCTGCACTTCCAAGCTTCCGCCCTCGATCAGTTTTTTGCTTCTTCAAGCGCCTCTTCCAGGGTTTCGTCACCCATCAGCTTCTGCACTTCGCTGCGCAGTTGAATCGCCTCAGCGGGCTTCAAAAGCTTGCCAAGAAGCGCCTCGGGAGATTTCACGCCAAAGTGATCCTGCAGCTGAGCGTTGAGCAGGTTCGGCACCACAACAGAAGCCGCCATCAGCTTGGTCTGATAGGCCACAGAATCGAGAACCTGCGCCCCGGTCTTGGCATCACGTACGGTGCTCTGGCGCTCAATCTGAGTCACGTCGGCAAAAGACAACGCTCGAAGCGTCCAAGGCATTGGATTGCCGTCGGCGTCCTTGAAGCGCTTGGAGATTACGACTTGCTTGGTCTCGGACTCGAGAGGAAGATCGCAGAGATAAGCGGTAAGGTCAGACATCGAAAATTTCCTTCTGAGAAAAATTCAGGGCCGAAGCCCTGAAAAACGGTTTAGGCTCGCATGCCGTCCAAAATGTTGAAGCTTTCGGGCATTTCGAAGTCCTCACAGGTGAAGTCCATCGTTTCGTCAAGCGTCTGGTCGCTGTCGGCATCGAGCTTTGTGAGCGTGAGCGAATCGATGTTGCAGTCCTTAAGGACAATGGTCTGGCGCCCGGCGCTCGAAGTCGTGTCCTCGTTCGTGACCTGCATCTCAAAGTAGAAGTCGCCGCCCGTCTTCTTGTAGTCCAGAAGCAATTGACGCAAAACCGACGTGTTGTAGTGGAAGGTCGCAGTTCCGGAAATAGTCATGCCCACCGATTTGTGACCCTTGTTGACACGTCCCAAAATCGGCACATCCACCTTTTGCTTTTCGGCCGTCACATCAATGTTCTTGACCTGCATGAAGTTGTAACGGTTGCCGTTGATCGTGAAGTAGCACTCGCCGGCCGCGCCGCTCAGTGCATCACGTACATTCATCGTGATTGCCATTTCTCAAACTCCTCTCAATTGACGCGAACCGTCATGTAAAGCTTCTCCATTGCGGACGTCGGCTGTACGGCATCGTTCACCACGACAGAACCCTTCTCCTCGCCCGCCATCACAACGATGTCCTCGTTGTCGTAGTTCTCGATGGCTCGAATGTCCTGCATCTTCTTGTGATGCGTATCGATCTGCGACCAGAAGGAGATGCGTCCGGACTGATCGTTGTTGACCTTGCCCAGGAACTGCGTGTTGAAGATGACGGCAATGTCGTTGCCGATCTGATCGATCACGCGAATCGTCTGGTTCTTCGAGAAATCCTCGCTCTTTTCCTCAGTAAAGGTCGTGAGCGTGTTGATGTCCGTAAGTACGCGAACTTCGTCACCCACGCGATGGAAGACGAGCATGCCGCTGTCGATAGCGGTCTCGAGCTTGCTCTGATCGTCATCGATGGCAAGCTCCGTCTCGCCCGTGTACGTCGCGTTCGTAAGGCTCGACTGCACGCGGCAACCTGCTTGCGCGCCCGTCACCCAGTAAACGGCACCCGCTTCGGTATCGTCGCCGCCCGCCTTGGATTCGCCAACGCGCGCAGAACCCGCCTTGGCAGACGCAGCAGCAGATGCGGTTTTGGCAGCCGTATTCACCGAAATCACACCTTCATAGTCCGCTTCGGCATAGTCGTAAACGACCGTCTGGAACTTGACACCTCGCTCGTCACGCATGCGCTTGGTCCACTGAACAACAAGCTTCTTGACCGATTCGTCAACCGTCGCCGCACCGAAGGTGTTGAAGCTGTAGCCTTCAAGCTTGGCGATGGCCGACTGCCAGTCACCCGCCGTCACAGTGCCGTCGGTGCCGCCCGTGAGCGGCGTCTTGGCCGTCTGCTCCAATTCGGCTTCCGGCAAGAAGTGAAGCCAGCTGTTGTCCACCAGTTCGGAGGCGTCCGCAACCGTCTGAATATCAAGCTGCGTAGTGCCCAGATAGGTCATCACGTCGAACTTCTCTTCACTGTCGGCATTGGTCTCGATGACAACCGAAAAATCGTTGCCTCGCACACCGGCATAGAGCGCTTCGGCAAAGGTGTTCTTGGCCTTTGTCGCCGTGGAGTTCAAGCGGTACAGGTAGACCGTCTGCGCACCCATGAAGAGATCGCGCAAGCCCTTTAAGGCATCATCGGCGTAGTCGTAGCCGAGAATTCGACGGCTCGAGTAGAGAAAATCGCTCTGCTCAAGCTTGATCACCTCTCCGACAGGGCCCCAGGAGAGCGGAACCGCCATTGCCGCAATGCCTCGATCAGAAAGCGTCGCACTGGCGCGAGCTGCCGACACGAAGTTGATGTAAGCGCCGGGGAGCTTTTTGTTTTGCACGGTAAAAGTGCCACCACCCAACATTTAGTTCACCTCTTTGCTGTAAAAATCCTTGAGCTTCTTGCGGATGTCATCGACCGTGTACCGCTCGTCATCCTTGAGGATCACGGCGAGCACATCGCGATACCGACGAAATCTGCAGCTTCTCAGCACTGCGCTTTTCGTAACGCTTCGCGCCACGAGCTTGCGTTTTGCCTTGTCCGTCATTCTCACCTCACTCGTATAGTGTTCAGTTCCAGCGTCTCCATGAGCGCCACGTCCGAATCCGGATAGCGAACGGAGACTGGAATCAGCATGGAAAAAATCATTGCCTCGTCCGTGTAGCGCACCTCGCGCTTTTGCACCGGCACCATGTCGCCGGTGAGAAGATCGATGGTGCGGAAAACCTCAAAGAGCTTCTCAACGATTGCGGGAGACTCCGTGCGCAGCGAAGCAATGTCCTTCGGGTTGTAGATCACGTCGAACATCACTTCCTGCCGCTCCAGTTGTCCGTTCAAGCTCACTCGTGAACGAGCCTTAAAGCGCGTCACAAAGACAAAGAAGCACGGCAACTTCAGCCCTTGCGGAACCGCATCCGTGTAGACGGCGCAACCCTCAAAAGTCGACGTGAGCGTCTTGACCACGCCGTCGATCAGGTCACTAACCCCTAACTGCATGTCTCAAAGCCTCCTCAAAAGCCCTCTGTGCAAATCTCTGCGACTCGGGCTTGAACGCATCCATCGCGTCGCGCAGAAAATACTTCGGCGGCGCGTACCCGATCTGCTTGCCGTTGCGCATGATTCGGTGCCCGTACTCGACATAAATCGAGTAGAAAAGCGAGGTTCCTATCGTGGCCGAGTAGCCGCTTTTGGTTTTGACAGCCGGCTGAAGTGTCCAGGAGCGGCGCAGCTGACCAGTGTCAACGGGTGTGGCTTTGACGATTCGGCCAAAAGCTTCGGCTGCCACGGTGTCGGCTGTTTTCTTCATCACGGCTTCGAAGTTTTCCTTCCGCAAGCGCTTGGTCAGGTCGCCAACCTTCCCGCGCTTGATGACAATGCCGCCGAGCTTCCTACTGGGCATAAGTTCCCCTCGGAATCGTGAGGATGACTTCTTGATGACTGTTGTAGACAGCAGGGGCGCCGGATGCTTCGTAGGCAGTCGTTCGCCCTTCCTGAGTAACCGTGATTCGAGAGCCGGGCTTGATCGTGATGTCAGGCGAGCAGAAAAGTTTGACCACCTGGACGACTGCGGCCGTCGATTCCGATTCGTCTGTCGTTCGAACAGTCGAAAAGGAGAGGCGACACTTGACGTCTTCGGCTACGGGAACAAACTTTGCCGGCAGCTCTCCGCCGGTGGCTTCGTTCTTCTCGGCCTTCAACTCCGAGATGACTGCCACACCCTTGTAGAGCCGTTCGACAGCACGTCTGACGCGGTCGGTCACCATGTCAGCCTCCGATAACGCACAAGCGAGCCGGTAGACACGCGCATGCCGTCCACGAGGGCGTTGAACTTGGCTGTCGGATCGTTTGCGGCATTGAAGTTCACCGTGGTGTCGCCTTCCTTCACCGACGAGATCACGCTCTCGACGCTTTCAATACGCCCCAAGCTGTAGAGAAGCTTCAACACTTCCCCCGCAACCTCTTCGGCCTGCTCGGTTTTCAGCCCATCGGGAACAGTAGAAGCGTTCAGAAAGTTCGTGATGCGCGCGTTTGACAGCGACCAGCAGTAACGAATCGTCTTCTCGTCAGATTCGACTCCAAACTGCTTCAATCTGGCCGCAACCGTGTCCATGAATTCTTGATCGTTCACGCTTGACCCCTTATCGAAAAGCCCCGCCGAAGCGGGGCCTTTGTTAGCTCATCAGGCTGCAGGCGCCGCTCGGACAGCTGCCGCGCCCACCGTAAAGGTGGCACCCGACACCGCCGTCACCTGCCAGACAGCCTTCGTCGCGTCCTCGATCAAGTCACCGACGATAATCGGAAGCGTGTCGGCACCGGGAGATACGGCGGAAGCCTGGCAATCAGCCTTGGATGCGCTGAAGGTCTCGGTCGAGATGCGGTACGACGCACCCTGCTTGACCTCCTGCCCCTCCAGGGCGATCACAGCATCCGTCGCCGCCTTAACGCCCTGCTCGATGTGATCCAGATCGGTCTCAGCGATGATGTCGCCCGTGTTCCAATCCTTCGGGGTATATGCCGTAGTTGCCATGTTTAATCCTCCTTAAGCAGCCTTTGCCTGACCAACCTTGGCCTTGCCGACGGAATTCAAATCAAGCTCGCTTTCGGGGGCCTTAATGCCCGTGATCGACCCGTGCAGGAACGCCGGACCGTGAGCCAAGCCAACGGTTGCGTAAAGCATCTGACGGAAAGAAGCGCCTTCCTTGGCAAGGTCTTCCACAAAAACGGTGCCCTTGTTGGGAACGTTGAGGAAGACCGGCGAGATGTAGGCCATGTCCGCAACGAGGATCGTGTCGTTGGGCATGTAGAAGTCCTGCACAATGCCCAAAGTGCACTGGTTCGTCACGATCGTTTCAATGGCGTATCCACCAACCGTTCGAGTTGCCGGAGTGGTAAAGCCGTAAAGCTTCGCGTACAGGTCGGAGATCTGTTTGCGGACACGAGCAGAGCAGAAAAGCACAGGATTGGTGAACTCGGCACCGGCATCAAACATCTTGATCATCAGCTCTTCAATCATGTCGATTGTGAGAGCCTCGTTTCCTGCTGCAATGGTGTTCCCAGTAGAGCAGAGTTCGATCATGCCGCGGGTCTTGGACGCAACACTGTCTCCTGTACTCTTTTGGTACTTGCCGCACAGGAAGGTGTATTCCAAGTCCTTAGCGAGCTTCTGCAGCTTGGCCGCACGCTGGAAAGCGAGCTCGTCGGGCTGTTCGATACCGAGACCCGCCGTCAAGCTTTCACCGTCAGCGGCAAGGCGTCCGGAATTGCCCATGCGGTTGTAGGACACGCCGAAGGTGTACTGGAAGATCTGCGTGGTGTTGACTTCCTGCTCGCGTGCAATCGACGTGATGGCAGGAGCCGTCATCGATGCCGTTTCCGAAATTGCCGGCTGAGCCGCGGCCTCAGTCTCATACAGAACCCCGGTCGGGAATTCCTGGTTGGTCGTGACACGCGTGTTGCCGAGACCTCCGATCATGGACAGAAACGGGGTCTTGTGGCGTGCCGCCTGAAAAAGTGCACCCTGATAGTTGGGGGTGGTTCCGGTCGTGGAAATTCCAGCCATTTTTTATCTCACTGTAAGTTGATGCCTTCTTTTGCAGCCGCCTCCACAAGAGAGAGCTGCTGCGCGAAGTTGTTCTGACTCTGAGCCTTTTCATAGGCCTCTTTGAACTGCTTGGCTCGAGCTTCTTTGCCGGTCGTGCCGACCGTCTGAGCCTGAGAACCGTTAGGCTTGGCAGGCTCCATGCCGGCAGGCGCCTGGGGGGCAGATTTAGCAAAAAGCCAATCGTTGCCTTCCTTGAGCGTCTTGATCTGATCGTCAAGTCCCAAAACCTTGTCGCCGTCTAGCTTGAGGTCGTCCACGTTCATCAGAGCGCGAGCGGCCTTGGTCGATCGGACACCGGCCGCCGACAGAGCCGAATCCACAGCGAAGTCAAGCTTCATCTGCTTCATCTTCCCTTCGTAGTCGGCCTTGAGCTTTTCGACCTGCTCGGCAAACTCCTTGGACTGCCCCTTCTTGAGTCCGCTGATTTCGCCGGTGAGCTGCGAGACCATGTCTTCGGCAGCCTTCTTGGCGTTGTTCACTTCGTCAAATCGGGACTTCGGGATGTCTTGTCCGAACTTTTCAAAAACGGCCTTCGCCTGTTCGTCAGAAAGCCCCAGTGCAGTCAGTTCTTCGAGTTTCACAACTTCTCCTTCCAACTCATTTAGAACCCGGTTCAGTCCGGTGTTGTCGGGGCGCTGATGCGCTCAGCGCCATAAGCTGACAGAAGTTTGAACCCAGTCGTATAGTGTTCAGAGCGCTTACTCCGAATGCCCCATCAACTCTCGAATGAATTTGCGAATTTCTCGCAAAGCATTCAGAAACGTCGGAACCGAAAGCGCAATCGCAAACGCAAATCCAAAGTAAACCAGTGCCCTGGCTACAGTGGTCAATTCTTCAGGAACCATCCAACGCTCAATGAAAAAGCAGATTGATATAATTGACGCTGTTCCAAGAGGTTTCACGTCGCCTCCAATAAGAACTCCGAACCGCTGAGCCCCCACTCGGCGGTTTTTCATTGATGCAAGTTTGATGTCGGTCGTATAGTGTTCAGCGCTCCGCGAATTTCTCAGCCCATTCGCGGTACGTCATCGATGACGGAACCTCGACGGATTTGCCGTCGGCATTGCGTGCGGCACGCATCGCGCTACGCTTGCCAAAGGAGATAAAAGGAATCGTCGTGGTGCGGCACCGAGGATGAAACGGAGGTGCTGTAACACCAACCTGACGATCCGAGAGCTTGAAAGTCTTTCCGTCCATCTCCCTGCAGATCTCGGACGTGCGACTGTCGAGTGTTGCCACAAGCTCGTAGCTCTCGACATCCATTTCCTTGAAGGCTCGAAAGTGGGCGTCTTCCTGAAAAAACGCCGTTTCCGTCAGGATGAGTCGCTCGCAGTTGGACATGCGCGTTTTGATGGCTGCCGACACCTGCTCCGTGACGTCGTCAAGCTGCTGAGCCATTTCCTTGGCTCCAATGCCTCGTGCCACGCCTTGCGAGATGATTTGGGCGACCTTGTTCACAAGCGTCGCCCGCTCCTGCCAGATTCGCCCCGAGAAATTAACGCCGTCGGCCGCCCAAGCTTTTTCGAGAATGCTCTCGATCGTCTTGGTATCCAGGGCTGCTACCGAAACCCCATATCCGACACCGACCTGAAGCTCATACGCGGCACGAAAATATTCGTCCTGCAGAGCGTCCGACAGATAGCTTGTGATCTCCGCGTTGATCGACTGGTACGCCGCTTCGACTGCGGCCTGAACCTGGATGAGCAAAGACTGGAGACGCGCTACATGCACCCGGGCGGACATTTCCTTGAGTTGCTTTTGCCAAGTCTCCGCCTCAACGAAATCAGAGGCCTTGCGGATGTACTCCTCGACGGACATCTTGAATCGCCTGAGCTCGGCCGCCGTCAGTCTTTTCTTAGCCTCCGCATACGAAACGCCTTGCTCACCGGCATAGCGTCCATACCACATTTCAATGTCGGCAATGATCTCTTTTTCCGCATTTGAAAGGTTGCGGACAACCTCCCGCACCTTCTCGACGCTCTTGTCATGTCGGGACGCTTCGAGCGACTCAAAACGCTCCTGCCAGTAGGGATCATTCGGCTTCATTTACTCGGCTCCGGGCAGAGTTTTGTGCAGGAAATCCATCCTTGTAGATCTCCAGTTCGTCATCCTCCTTCTTGAGTCGCTGTTCTTCTTCGTCGACATCCGCGACGAACGGCAGCTGGCCGAGTAGCGTGCGATTGGACACTCGGACGCCGAGTCCCTGAAGCAGCTGGATGACTTCCGCGGCGTTGATGATCTGGTCTCGGTTGAACGTGATGCGAACGGGCTCGTATGCCACACCTCTGCGCTCGCAGACGAAGCGAATGATTTTCTCGAGTGCCTGCGTGAAGCAGTTTTGCATCAAGGAAGCGTCGAGATCGATGTCCATGTACATCGACTTGATGTTCATCTGGTTGGCGTTTGAACCGATGCGGTCGTCCTTGGCGTCGTAGCCTCGGCCGTTCTCGATGATGGCCTTTTTCAGGCACTGCAAAACGACTTGGAAGTTCTCTGTGTTGACCTCAATGCGAAGGGTGTCAACGCCGCTGTCGGCTTCACCGTTGACAGAGCGCACCTTGATGGCGCCGTAGGTCGCTAAGTTCTGACGGAATCCTGCTAAGTCCTCGCCATCGTAGTTCTTGATGACCAGGATGGTGGAATGGATGTCTTCCTCGGTCCGGTCGGCAAAAGACGAAAGAATCTGGTTGTACGCGTCCTGCAAGCCTTTGACTCGAGAAATCAGCGGTTGCTCGTAGTAGTTGAACTTGAGCGGAATCAGCGGAATCTTCCCGTCTTTGAAGCGGATATTCTCGTCGCCCTGGCGCGCGTAGTAGCCGCCCGGGTTGTCCACGTCGGCGGTCAACGTGGCGCCGTCAAGATCGAACCTCGAAATGCCGTTGTGCGTGAAGATCTCGCACTTGTGCCAGACCTTCGGCACACCGCCTTCGTACCCTTCCACGAGGTAGACACGCGCAGCGCAGTCCAAGTCCGTGTGTTCCGCATCGTTCCAGAACGGCAGCACCTCGTAGGGCTTGAAGAACTGAAACTTCGGCTTGTTTTCCTGATCGAAGTACAGATAGACCCACGCAATGCCGCCCCAGACGGAGTAGGTTCCGGCCATCAGCAAGCGGCTTTGGAAGTCGCTGTCAAACACCTCATCGAGAATCGCCTGCAAGTCTTTGTTCTTCGACTCGAACGTAATGGGCTTGCCAAGCAGGTAGCTGGCCTTCTGATCGACGAGTTTCGCAAACTGGTTGTCCACGAGCTTGTTGTTTGGCAGAGCCTTGAGTTCTACCGGATCGCCGAGCTCGCCCATCACCGTGCGCTTTTTTTCGCGCACATCTTGCACACCAAGGTAGTAGGCCTCGCCGTCGAGCTGCCTGGCTCGCACAGGTCCCGGCAGCCATCGAGCGAGCTCAAGCTGCAGAAACTCAATGTCCGTCATGTAGTTTTCAGCGCCGTGCTGCGTGAGCGTCATGGCGAATTGAGGGGAGAAAAGGTCGAAGATCATTGAAGGAACCACTCAAAATAGCAATGGACGGTGTACCCGGACGCAAAAACTGTGCCGAGCACCAAGGCCACCCACCTGAAAATGCGCGTAACCCAGGGAAGCTCGTTATCTTTCTTCATGACAAGCCACTTGATCACAGGACTTAAAACTGCTGATAAAATCCTCATGACCCAATCTCTCAAACTTGGTCTTTTCTTAAGCCGCTTGGATGCCCGTCCAAGCGGCTTTTCCATTTCTCAAAACATCTTCTCGATGAGCTTGGTTCCAAGCACAACAACCAACGGCGGAACCCAGACTTTGAGAAACGCAATAATCTGGCCTCGGATTTTTGAGCGCTCGTCAGCGCCAATTTCCTTCTCTCTTTGCGCGTCCATGAGTTCGTTAACCTGCTTTTTTAGGTTCTCAAGTTCAGTGCTATCATTCATTCGGAATCGCTCCATCAAGATTCATTCCCGGCCGTTCGGTGTTCCAGCACCGAGCGGCTTTCTCATATCGAAGGAAAGTATGAGCGCAGTCGTAAAGTGCCTTTCATGCTTTTTTCCGAATTCGGAAACCCCTAGTCGAAACTCATGCCGGAGCCGTTGAGAAGCTTCATTGCGGCATATCGAGCCGCGTCCGGACCGTGCGAAAACTCGTGATCCGGCTGGTCCTTGAATTTGCCGCTGGGCGTCTTTGCCCAGGCGTATGACGTGATGTCCCGCCAGAAGCTGCCGCAACGCGGATGCACAACCCATCTGAAGTTCTGCAGTTTCTGGATGCCAAAAAGCACGCTGTCGCGTCCCTTGGAGGCGCCTTCTGCCTTCAAACCCTGATCGCGCAGCTCCTGGATCGACTTGGGCTCGGCCGAGTCACAGATGAGTCTCAGACCGCCCCAATTTCGCCGAATGATCTGATCGGCGAGCATCTGGTTGGTGACATTGGTCTTGTAGATCTCATCGACCACGTAAATGGTCTGCTCGCGCTCGTCGATGAGCAGCACGACATAAGCCGTCGGGTCGGTATAGCCGAAGTCCACGCCCGCGATGAGGCGCAGGCGATCCCTCTCGGCAATCTTTCCCCACATGCCGGCTTTGCGCTTGAGTTCTTCGTCTCGTGCGGCAACGAGCTTCTTCCAGTCGAAGCCCTGCTGCTCGACGCGCTGGTAGATCACACCTTCGCTGATGCCCCATTCCCCGAGACCTTCGACGCGGTAGCGCCGAGGGTTGTTCTTCTTCATCTCCTCGAAAAGGCGCCTGTCGGTGTCGTCGAGCCACTCGTTGCAGCGGTAGGTCGTCGTAAGCGTGAAGACGTTGTCGCTTGGCGTGTCAAAAAAGCGCTTCTTGCCCCACCACGCTTCCGACCACGGGTTGAGCGTAAGCGTGACCTGCTTGAAGTGCCCCTCTGGCACCTCACCGCGGATACTCATGTCGAGCTTGTTGAAGGAATCTTCGTCCGTGACCTCATAGGCCTCCTCGATCCAGACGAAGCAAAGCACGCCGTGCGGCACACTGATCGATGTGATTTTGAGCGCGTTGTCCATGCCGCGGAAAAGGATTTTCTGGCCAGTGGGCAGGTACGTAACTTCGAGCGGCGAGACTGAGAACTTCCACAGGTGCTCAACGCCCAGGCGCTCGGTCGCCCACTTCAAATCCGAGTAGCAGCTGTCGCGTAGAGTTGCGAAGGTTCGGCGCACGATGAGCGCGTTCGACTTCGGGTACTTCATGAGACGAAAGATCATGCGAAGCGCAGCGGTCTTGGACTTTTTGGATGCGCGACCTCCCTTGATGCACTCGTAGCGCCTCTGGTCTTTCCAGAATTCGGAGTACCCGCCGCCAACAACCTGACTAAGCCGGACAATCTTCGCCATCGGGCGCCTCCGTCTTCTCGTCTTCCGGCAGGTCTTCGACAAAAACGATTGCCGCGCTGTCGTCCGCCGGCTTCTCTTCAACGCCTCCGGTCATGTCCAGGAAAAGCTTCATGGCCTTGAGTGCGCTGGCGTGTGACGCCCTCACCTTGATGATGCGAGCTTCGGACGTGTAGTCGCCCTTCTGCTCGACGACGACCTGCTCCTCTTGGCTCTCCTGGCGAATGATTCCGCTAAGCCGCTCGAGAATTTCCCGTCGGGTCGCCACGCTCTTTGATGCCACCTGCTCGTAGAGCTCTTTGAGGTAGGACTGGACAACCGGATTTGCCTTTACTGCTTCCGCGGCACGCTGTGCCGTAGACATCTTCCCGATTCGATAACCTGCTGCACGGTACGACTCAAGCAGCTTTCCTGTAGAAGCAAATGCCTCTGCAAATTTTCTCTGCTTTGTTGTCAGCCCCATTGCCGTATTGAATCCGTAGTTGTTTCGTGGTCCTCAAGTCTGCACCGAGTAGCAAAGTGCGCCTTTTTTGCTGTTTTCTGACGATTCTTTACGTTTTGCGGTGCGAAAATATGACGAAAGAGGACTCATACCATGCGCAAAGCTCTCGCTTTTGTACTTTTTTCCGTCTTTTGTGCATCCGTTTCTGCACCTGTTTCTGCCGAGAATCTCTCCGACAAGCAGATGGTTCGCATCTGTCAAACGCAGATCAAGGATGCCGCTCTTTGGGCGACGGGCGGCGCAAAGAACTACATGGCCTTCTCCAATTGGAAGGTCAACCGCGGCAAAGACGGTAAAGCCAATGTGGTGACGGACTTTGACCTTGGCACTGAGATGCGCGTTGAATTCACGTGCTTCTTCGAAGGCAACAAAATGGTCAACGCCTCGGCAAAGAACAAGTCGGGCGAACGATCCTATGACAAGCTGAAACAGGAATTCGGCGAAGCTCTGGCGACCGCTCGCATTTCTCACCCGGGCTTGACCGAGGAAGAGTTCATTTTCAATCGCATTGGCGAAGTCGAGGCTGAGTACACACTCATCGACCGCAACGGCGATGTTGCCCATTACCAAGAGTACACGGGAGCGGGAAGACACCGTGTCGGCCCCATCCGTCATGAGCCAACGCCTATCGCCAGTCGATACAGTCCTCCGAACCCATCCAAACCGGAAGAGAAAAAGCTTCACGGTCTTCTGGGGAACATTCAAAGCGCGTTTGAGTGGGCGTTTGGCGAGTAGGCTCTCAAGTATCACCTCGGTAGTAGCGTCCGGGTGCGGACGGAACATCCGGACCGCTTCGTGAGTAGTAGAACTTGCCTGTGCGTGTCTGCTTGACCTTGAGAAAGCCCCTGTCCACCAGTCTGTCGAGACATGTTCTGAGGTCGTAATAGGCGGAGTAGGGTTCGCGCACGCGCAGGTCGGCGACGGTCCCTCCTCCTTCTTCGCAGATGGCCTTGAGAACTGCGTAGAGTCTCGCGGTCATCTTGAAGGAGCCTTTTTCCATCGTCCTCCGCGATAAGTGAGCGGTTCTACTTGAAGTATTGCGGAAACTCGCGCTTTATGGCGTTGACGGTTCTCGTGATCATGCAGACTCGGCGCTTGGCCTGATCTGCCGGCATGGCTCTGCAGGCTCGCGCGGCTTCGACGAGTCGCTCGGCAGCCGCAGGCGGCAAAAGCCCGGACACACCCAAGGGTTCGTCCAGACCGTTGACCATGCGGAAATACTCGATGAGCTCGCGTTCCGAATCCTTTGCGTTTTCAGTATTCCCAGACATCCCAACCTCCGCCTGATTTTTTGGTTTTAGGAAAAACTATCTTGACGGCGAACGGGTACATCGTTGCGCATGCTTTCGCTTTAACTTTTGCATCGTCTTGGAAGATGCGAGGACTGCCCTTGACTTCGTGCAACTCAACACGGCCGTCGGGATACTGCACCATGAAGTCAGGGAGGTACGAACATGCCGGTTGAGCAATTTCGAATTTGACCTTTTCGAACCAATATTCGAGGACTCGTCCGGCTTGCTTTTCTTTTTCGAGCCAAGACGCGTAAGCCTTTTCTGTCCGATTCATCTGCCCGGACTTGAGCCGCCCCTTGGCATAGAGCCGAGACTTAGCCGTGGCCGCTCGTTCAAACCCTTCAGCGAACATTCTTCTTTGCCTCCTTGGCCTCTCGTTGCTTGAGTTCCAGCAGCCCCTCGTAGTAGCCCTGCTCGAAAGCGGAGAGCTCTTCGCGGCTGGTGTAAAGCAGCGTGTACCGGCTCTTGGCTTCGCCGTGCAGTGCAGCGTCTTTGCCCTGCCGTCTGGCTGTCTCGTAACGGTCTTCTTTTCTCATGCCGCAAGCTTCTCCTTTCTGATGCGCATTGACTGGCGAAAGATCTTGTGCTCGCGCACGTGGTTGACGGCGGCTTGAGCTCCGAGCAGGAACGTGATCTGATCGAGCATGTTGAACGCGTCGGCGATCTCTCCGACGAGCTCGTTCCAGTTCTTGTCGCTCGGCGTGATCTGGTAGCGGGCAATGGCCGCGCATGCCTCTCCGAGCTCTTCCTGCGCCTTCACAAGCTGCAGGTCTTTGCCGTAGTGCTTGGCGATGTCTTGCAGCGCCTTTGTGTCAATCATCGGTTTGCTCCTTTCTTTTCCTTCGTGTCGATCTGAAACTTGACCTCGGTGAGAGCCGCAAGCTCTGCGAGGCTCGCCTTTTTGAGGTCGGCTCTGAGCGCCACCTCGAAGACGGCTCGCACGATGCGGCGATCCAGCGTGATCTTGTCGGGGTGGCTCATGCGGCTTCTCCTGCCGGTTGAATGTGCGCGGGCATCTTTCGCCCGGAGAGATATGCGAACGCCTCCGAGATGTGCTTCATGCCTCGTTCGTAGTGCGATTCATAGCCTCGGTAACCAGTAGGCTTCGCACATTGGACGATGAAGCCCTCGAACTCCATGCTGATGCGGTAGTAGAAGGCCGCAGGCATCTCTGTCTCGATGCACTTTTGGCCATTTCTCCAGCACTCACGCTGTTGCATCTGCAGATCGTCCAAATCCATGCCAACGGCTTTTCCGCACTCTTGCACTTTGACAATCGCCCCCTCGCATTCCTTGAAGCAGAGGTGTTTGATCATGTCCAGCTCGTGCAGGGCATGCACCATATCGATCGCCTTCTGGCGCCGCAGGAGATCCGAAATCTTCGGCCACGTGTTGGCGTCTTCGGCTGCGTAGTGATAGCCGCACAATCCTCGCCCGTTGGCGGGGTCTGTCATGAACACGGCGTAGCAGTAGCAGCCATCGGCAAAGCAGCGCTGGCGAACGTATCGGCCCTGCGGCTGCACAGACTGTTCCGGTTGCTTGTCGGAGAACGCATTACGCTTGCTTTCGGCCATTTTCGTAATTCCCTTCGAAAATCTTCAGAAAGTTCGAGCTGTTGTGAATCCAGTCGAACGAGGCTTTGAACGTGCAGTCCTTTTTCCTGCCCATGAGGAAGTCGCTTCTCGACACCTTGGCGTAGTAGTCGCTGAAGCCCTGAAGCACGTCTTGCGGCTTGTCGCTCTCGACAATCTCGGCTATGTCCTTCCACCGCTGACGGAGGTTCCCTTTTCGTTGGGCATTGAGCTGTCTGCACACGCCGAGGGTTGAGCCAAGCTTGGCGTTGTACGTCTCGACGATCTTTTGCATTGGAATTCCGGGCGCACGCTTCGGAGCGTCGGATTCGCCGTCGAGCGCAAGCGCAGGCGAATCGGACGAGAATCTTTCGTCAGAAAGATTCTTATTAATATCCTGTTCCTGTTCCTGTTCCTGATTTCGATACGGTTTCGGAACCGTTTCTGAATGGTTCCGTTTTGCCTTGCGATCAAGGTACTTTTGGAGAGCAGGAAAAACAGCGTCCAGATAATCAGAACCCTTGATTTCACAGGCCTTCACGACGGATTCGGCCACATCATCAACAAGCGGGCAATCAGGAATCTCATCAAAAAACGCCAACAACCCCTTTGCGCAATTGGGGTTCATGGGCGCGTTGTACTTTAAAAAGTTGCAAATCCAGATCAAATTACCGTTATCGACCCGTATCAGCCCCATATCGGAAAGGTTCTTCAACCGTTCCGAAACGGTTTCGATAGGCTTGTCGAGATACGCCGCAAGCACATTGGGCGACATCGGAATAGTTCCGATTTGGTTGATCTGCGGACATGTGAGCAAATAGATGAAAAGAAGTTGGCTCCCCTCATCTAGGCTCATGAATTTCGCATCCATCCAGATGCGGATATCTATGGTTCTATACCTGGCCATGGCGAACCTCGCTACGTCTTCGGATAGACGGCAGGATTTAGTTCGTGCAGGCTCAAGCCTGTGATTTTTGCCACGGCGATAGCCCAGCCATTTCTGGCAGGAACAGCCTGGATTTCAGTACACCACCAACGAACGCCCTGGGCGGAAATACGTTTTCCGCTTGACGTCAATCGGCGTGCCAACTCCGTCTGCCCGCCCACAACAGCACAGGCCTTTTCTGCGCCATTTAATTTTTGGATGCTTGTCATGGTTTTCCTCGTAACAAGATGTGCTTGTATTTTATGATGACAACAAGGGAAAAAGCAAGATCTACTTGTTTTTACAATTTAAAGCATTACTTGTTAGCATCCAGATAAAAGGAGGTCACCATGGCTAGTAAAACAAAAGACTTTCTGGTTCAGCTGATGGCTGAGCGCGGCCTTTCCCAAAGTGACATTGCTCGCGCTTTGTCAGTACGCCCTCAGGCTGTACAGCAATGGGTGTCCGGGAAGACAAGGCCGACAGGTAAAAATTTGGAAGCTCTTGCCGAATATCTGCAATTGCCTCCAGCCGTTATCTTGCATGGGCCTACAGCCGACAGACTCACTGCTTCCACCGTTGATTTAGACAACGGGCTGATATCCATTCCGAGATTCACAGCCCGAGGTTCTTGTGGCTCCAACATGATTTCCAATTCAGGCGAGCGCTCTATCATTGACATGATTCGCCTGACCATAGCCTGGCTCAGAGCCAAGGCCCCTTCGGCAAACTTGCGGCATCTCGAGATCATCACGGCAAATGGCGACTCCATGTCTCCAACAATCAAAAACCTGGATTTTGTTTTTGTCGACCGGGCTTGCACGGATGTTAGAGGCGAAGGCATATACGCCATCACCTTCGGCGGCGATACCTATATCAAGCGCATTCAAAAGCAAGTTGACGGTAGTCTGCTTCTTATTTCTGACAATGTTCGGTATCCGCCTATCACAGTGACTAAAGACCAACTTGACAACGTAGTCATTGAGGGACGCTGTGTGTTGTATTGTTCGGCTGAGGAACTGTAACCCAAGGACCTTGCCCTCTGTCTAATTCAAGATGCGGTAAACGGCAGTCGCTACAAATCCAATAATTCAGATCAAAATGAGTCTGTAGCTCTTTAATTTTGTGATCGCAGCCGCCCCTCTGGGCGGTTTTTTTTGTTTCCACTTAAAGCATTCCTTGATTTAGATCAATGCCTGTGCAAATCATCTACAAGCATCCCTTGCAAGCGATCTTGTAGCGCTGTAAAGTTTTGCTTGTAGCAAAACAAGTGATTTACAAGGGCACACCATGATCGACTACCAACCCAACAAAATCATCCTCACGGGCGAAGACGCCGTCAAGTTTGCGGTCTCCCAGATGCAAGCCGCAGCTTCGAGCATTCAGATCACGCTTGCAATGTTGATAACTCCCAGCGCGTCCGAAATTGCCCGAAACCTCGAAGAAGGCAAAACGGTCGATGGAATCGATCTGGCTCACAAAGAAACCGTCGCGCTGTACGGCGCCGTGCAAGGCCTCGAGATCGTCTGCGGCAAGAAGAATCAGCAATGACCCCCTCGATTGACACCTTCGGCTTTGCTGATGAAAAGCGCATTCAGGAAGGCACCGACGCAATCCTGGCGCAGTTCAGAGAAGACGTTGACGACTTGATCTGCGCTCACCTCGAAAACATCAGCGACAGCTCCGTCCGGTACAGAGTTGCCGGCTACTTCGCGGACTTCCTGGAGGAAGCGTTCGGTGCCACCGATGACGCCAACACGATTCGCAGCGAAGAGCGCACGGCATACATGGATGCTCTGACCGATGAAGAAGAGAAGGAAGCGGTCCGCCGTCACCCTTGGTAAGGAGAAGAACAAATGACAAATCCCAGCCTCCTCAAGGGTTTCGACGGCCGAACGATCGCCAAAGGCATCCTCTGCCAGCTCTACTGCCGACAGACCAAAACCATCGACATCAGCGTCACGAATCTCGACGGTTTCAAGGCATGGCTCATGGACATCCCGTTTGCGGACTTCTGCATCGGCATCCAAAACCTCAAGGCCAACACCGAGTGTTCGATCAACACGGTCATGTGCAAGTTCGTTGCCGAGTGGTCCGCGACGGATTCGGGTCTCGTCCTCGCCTACAAAGGCGGCCAGATTGACTTGTCTTCGGGGCGTGCCGGGGCTCTGGCCTTGGTCGAGTACGCCGAGGACTTCATCCGCGAAGTGAAGGAGCAGCTCCATGAAGAAGCCTGAAGAAAGTTTCGCGCTGCTGTTCGCAGTTTTCGGCGGCTTCCTTCTCTTGATCCTGTTCGGCATCGGAGGAATGACCGGCTACTGAAACAGCACAGAAGGTGCGCCCTTCTGTCTGCCGCTCCGTATCGAGTTATCTCCTACTCGATCCGTAAGACCTTGAACCTCGGGGCGGCAGACAAAAGGATGCTCGATAAAGGAGACATCAAGCCGGTTGTGATTCCGGCGGACGCTATGAAACTCTTTGGCAAGAGTGGAGCCGAGCGCGGCACGGCTACGTAGTCAACCGTAGACCGTTAGCGGGGGTGCAGCCGCCCCGTCAGGCCAAGCTCCTTTCGTAAGAGAGGAGCCACGTGAGGCCGTTCCAATTCTGTAGAAATCTACGGGATTAGAGCGGGTTGACGTGGTTATTTTTGCGCTTTGTCTATGATGGAAGCCATATCCTGTACGGGTACCTCGAAAACATTTGTGAATGTGTGGAGAGGCACGGAACCGACTTCTTGCCTGGATGACTGATGTACTCCCGCAATGCAATTGACCACATGATCCACATCGAGCTTCTTCCGATTGCGATACAACCTGAACGCTTTCCAGAGAGAAACTAACGTACAAATCACGAGACCGATAACAACTATCGCGTGCCACACGGAGGCAGGAATTTTTAAGGCATCGGTAAACTCTTTCGTGGTTACCAGCGTCAACAACAGAGACAGTGCAGATGCTGTGCTTCCGCAAAAAACAGAGAAATCCTTAATCGCCAACTCAAAGTCTCTGACGTGACGGTAAATAGTATCGGAGCTGACGTAAATGAACCATGGAATATTTCTGGTCACGGGCAATTCCCGTCTTTCAGCCCCTGAGTCAATGTAGTCAGCCATTTAGCTCTCCGGCTTCAGAACGGTCGATGGGACTTCTGATGTTGCCTCGAAAACGCCAATAGCATGTTGACTGACATGACCGCACCTGGTGCAAATCACCGAGACGCTGGGAATTGACGGGCCTCCAATTTGGAATTCATTCAACGACCTCTGAATCGGAATCGTTGTATATCCCTCGGCAATAGCAAACTGATTATTGCCACACATCGGGCATCGCGTATTTCCAAGGATTCGCTTCAACTTCTCAGAGGCTTCGTAAAACTCTTTTGTCGGCATGCTCGCTCCTATCGAGTGTGTTGACTGGCGGAGCCGTACTCCTAATACGGCTCTGCCACCTATTTTCCCACAGCCTCGCACCTGCGGGGCTTTTTCTTTTGGAGCCATACATGAAAGAGGCTTACTTCGATCCGGCCCTGCAGAAAAACAAAGAGCGCCAGGCGCTGATCCACAAATGGCAGGCGCGCCGGGCGTTCTTGAAAAAACACGGCCGATTGATCGCGCTCAGCATCATCGGCTTCGGTTCGTCCATCGCTTTGGTGGTCTGGAAGATCTTTTGACAAATGCCTCCCCGATCGGAGGCTCTTTTTTTAGGAGTACCTATGACCTACGCAGTTATCGATCCCGCATCCGTCGGCCGCGCCGCACGCGACATGACTCGTCTCTCAAAGGAAATCGTCGAACTCACCATTGAGGCCGCCAACGGACTGGCTGCCCCCGAGGACGGTGTCCGCATCGAGCAGGCCTCCTTGCAGTTCAAGGACCTTGCCGACCGTTCGGCAGTCTATGTGAAGGCTGTCCTGAAGCAGGCCGAGGAAAAAGCCAAGGCCGCCGCCGAAAAGGAAGCAGCGGAAAAAGCTAAGAAGCAGTCGGAAGAAGAAAAGAAACCTACCAAAGAGGAAAAGAAGTAATCTCTGATCATCAGAGAAATGCTTGAGGGGTTTAGATGAAACAAAACTGGAATCTGTTGCAGGAGCTGATGACGGCCATCGAGGAAGAGCATCTGCCCTCTTTCGAGAAAGAGGCTCTCGACGATGCCCGATGGCTCGAAGATCAGTTCGTTCCGGACAACCTCGCCGGCGACCAAAAGGCCGCCCTTCGCTTCGTGATCGACGGGCATCTCAAGATTCTTCTCGAGATCGGCGCGATTGACGGCGTGTCTTTCATCCCAGCTCTCGGAAGTGCCAAGGTAGCACTGCTTACCGCACCTCGGCTGACGCTCACGGGCACGAGCTGCTCAACGCGCTCAGGCAGCCGAAGCTCTGGAATGCCATAAAGACCTGCGCCATCCAGACCGGACTGGGGCTCACAGCGGAAACGCTCAAAGCAATCATTCCAAAGGCCATTCAGTCTCTCCTCTAACCCCTTCCCTTTCTCTCAGCAAAGCCCGCCGTCGTGCGGGCTTTTTTTGTGGAGTCACTCATGTCAGGTAAAGAACTTTTGCCAGCACCAACCAATTTCGAAGAGGCCATGAAAATGGCCGACATCATGTCCGGATCTCAGTTGATCCCGAAAAACTTTCAGGGCCGTCCGCAGGATGTCGTTGTAGCAATGATGTGGAGTCACACGCTTGGCATCCCGACCGTGCAAGGTCTCCAGTACATCGCCGTCATCAACGGAAAGCCGTCCATGTACGGCGACGGCCTTCTGGCAGTGGCCATGGCAAGCGGCCAGATGGCCGACTTCAAGGAAACCTTCGTAGGCGGCAACACAGAAGACGACCTCACCGCTATCTGTACGGTCAAACGCAAAGGGCTCGAGTCACCGATCATCGGGCAGTTCAGCGTGGCCGACGCAAAGCGAGCCGGACTATGGGGGAAAATGGGCCCTTGGAAGCAATACCCCAAGCGCATGCTCAAGATGCGCGCCCGTGCCTTTGCGCTACGCGATGCCTTCCCGGACGTGCTTTCAGGTATGTCCTCCGGCGAAGAGCAGGAAGACATCATTATCGGCGAGCACGCCGAGCAGTCGAACCCGCCTGCCGCGGTCGAAAAGTCCACACGCAAGATGCCGCGCCGCAAAAAGGCTGCCGCCGCGGACGAGACAACTGTCGTCGATGCCGAAGTGGCACAAACTGAACCGCAGGTACCACAAGACGAGCCCGCAGAACCCGCCGCACAGAAAGACCCGGTCCAGAACAACTCACAAGAGTTTGACAAGGTACTTGAGCAACTTCACCAGGCTCGAACCAGACAAGACCTGATGCAGATCTGGGTCTCGATGGACAATGAGATGAAGTCGAATCAAGCCCTCCGAGACGCCTTTCAACAGCGCCAAGCAGACATCAGTCTAGCCGCTGCTGAGGGAGCCGGCTCATGAGCTCAATCATCATCCCAGGACAAGTTGTTCGGCCTGAGTTCGATGATGTGAAGCACCTCTACACCGTGGGCGGGGTTCGAGTCCCAAGTGTCTCCCGCATTCTCCGACCGCTCACGACTGCCGTGTACGGAGAGATCGATCCAGAAACTCTGCGCAGAGCCGCGGACTTCGGTACCGCCGTTCACGCCTGCACCGAGTTGCTTGACCTGGACGAACTCGATGAAGACTCGGTTATCCCGGAGTGGACTCATTATTTGGACGCCTACAAGCGTTGGAAAACCGCGACTAGACCAGAAATTCTTCACATTGAGGATCGCCTCGGCTGCGCCAAGTACGCAGGGACGCTGGACCGCATCTGCCGCATCAATGGTGAGCTGTGGGTCATCGACATCAAGACCACATCAAGCATCCACCCGCACGTAGGAGTGCAACTGTCCGCCTACGTGGCCCTCGCCGAGGGCTTCTACGGCGGCACCTACCGCCGTGCTGCCCTTCAGCTTCGCGGCGACGGCTCCTTCAAAGTCACCGAATTCTCGTCGCTAAACGACGAAACCTGTTTCAACGCCCTTCTGGGCATCTATCACTGGCAGACCCAATGACTACTACAAACGTAACCATCCAAGTCCCCGAGCAGAATCAGCTTCTGAGCGAGGCCGCGGCGGCTCAGAACACCGCCTCGTTGATAATCATTCAGAACGAGTCTGATCTGCAGTTCGCAACCGAGCAGATGAACGGCATGAGCAAGCGCGTTAAAGAGCTGGACACGCTTCGCAAGAGCATCACGGCGCCGCTCGATCAAGCCAAGAAGAACGTAATGGCGCTTTTCAAGCCGGTCACCGAGAGCTACCAGACCGCCATTGGACAGATCAAAAAGGAAATCGGCGGATACATCGCGCAAAAAGAGCGTGAAGCCGAAGAAGCACGCCGTAAGGCAGAGCTGGAGGCTGAGGCAGAACGCAAAGCGCTCGAGGCCAAGGCAAAGGAAGCCGAAACGCCTGAGCAGGCAGAAGCCCTGCAGCAGGCCGCCGCGACCGTAACTGCGGCCCCGGTCGTCAAGGTTGAGAAGACCAAGGGCATGAGCACCACCAAGGTATGGAAGGCCGAAGTCAAAGACGCTCCCGCTTTCCTTGTGTATGTAGCCACGCACACCGAGCTTCTGAACTGCATCGACATCAACGTTCACGCCATCGAGCGTTTCGTCACCGCCACCGGTGGCACGGTCGATCTGCCGGGCATCGAACTCTCGCAAGAAATCCGCGTCACCAGCAGAGGATAAGGAGAAACCAATGACCCAACTTGCACTCATCCGCCAAGGAGGCCTTCTGGAAGACATCGATGAGGCCCTGCGCGAACTCAACCGCTGTGTCGGCTTCATCGGAAAGAGCGGCACCTTGACGATCAAGATCTCTGTGAAACCGGCCACAAAGAACAGCGGATCTTCCGTGATCGTCAGCGATGAAGTCAATCTCAAGACGCCGAAGCTGCCGACCGCTGAGACGATCCTTTTTGCGACCGATGACGGCGATCTGTGTGAATCCGATCCTCGCCAGCGCAAGCTCAATTTCGACAAGGTTGAACCGACAGAAGAGCCGGTCGCCGAAGAAGAACGTTTTAAGAAAGTGAACTGAGGTTTCCAAAATGTCCGACACCAACATCCAGAACACCATCCCCGTCGAAGTGGCAAAGCCCTTCGCCATAAGCATCGAAGGCGTCCCGCACATCGCAGTGCCGAAGGACTTTGTGGTCAAAACCGCCGACGAACTGCTTCCGAGCCCGCCGCGAGATGCCCGGATCGTGAGAGTGATCGACGCCGACAGCTTCAAGAACTACCTCGACATCCACAAGACCCCGCGAGCCGCAGTTCATGTGAACTCCAAGTGGCCCGATTCCGGCTGCGACGATTGTCTGGCCTGCGGCTTTTGCGACGACGCAGACAACGTCGTGACGAGCTGGCGAGACCATCAAGTCAAGCTCGATCCACTGCTTAGCAAAGACTTTGTCGAGTGGCGCGACATCGATGGCAAGTCGTTGTCGCAGGTCGAGCTATGCCGCTTCCTTGACCGCCACCTTTCCAACATCGTTCGTCCGGACGATCAGCCCAAGGCTCCGACGTCATCTGAAGTCCTGACCTTTGTGTCGAACTTGTCAGATGTCAAGAAGGTGGAGTTCAAAAAGTCCGTGAACTTGGACAACGGCCGAGTCCAGCTCACCTACAACGAGCTCGACGCCGACGGCGGCACGGCCAACATTTCAGTTCCGCGTGACTTCTGGATCCAGCTGCGTCCGATCGTCGGTCGAGTAGATCGCTACAACATCTTGGCCACTCTTCGGTATCGCATCGTCGAAACGACCAAGCTGATCTTCACTATCGAGCTGCGCGACCTGGACATCCTGCTCGAGGAGATGCGTGACGAGATGGTCAAGGAACTCCGCGAGAAAGTCGCACCGATCCCTGTTTTCCTAACCTGCTAAACAACCGCACAAAGGCCGCTCTGAGCGGCCTCTTTCTTATGACTTTTGAAGAACTTTTAGAGAAGGTCAGGGCCGCTAAGAACCTGCATCGCGTGATCATAAACAGCGGCGCGACATACATCGGTGAAAGCTTTGCTTCGGACGAACTGCTTTTTTGCTGGATATTCCAACATCCTGCAAAAGTTTTTGAACAGAAAGAACGCGGAATCGGAGCCTGCGTAACAAAAGCCGATGACACCAGTTGCATTGAATACGTTTCGCTAAGCCCGGAACAGCTGTGTCAGTTCCGTGAGGCGTTGGCAATGAATGCTGACTTTTATGACGAAGATGATGAGGTGCAACCGTGAAAGACCTACTTTTAATCCTCGGTTCACTTGGGTTCGCAGCTTTCTTGATCATGCTCACCCTCGGGATTGCCGCGTCAGGCGTCCAGTTCTGGGTCGAGCTTTTCTTTTAACTCTCTTCGGCCGCCGTCCGCGATGTGTGCCACACCATTTTGAAAGCAATCGAATCAAAAATCAAAAAGTAACACTGGCCGCCCCTACCGGGCGGCTTTTTCTTTGTCATGAAAACCAAAAAGAAACGCACCAAGAAGTACCAGCCTGGCAGGCCGAAGATTCCCACTTGGGCTTACGACAGCTGGGGCCAACTGACAGAACGGGACTTCAAAATCTTCGAGGACGCCGTCAAGATCGATCTCGGCCTCATCCGCATGGGCACAGACGAAAGATGTCGTTATGGTGACCTGCTCTACGCCATGCGTCAGCTCTTCGCTTTCGCAGAACACTTTAACGAGGATACCGACTACCAGTTATTGGCCACGATGGGCACAGCCGCCATCCATGCTCTGAAAAACGTCACAGACAACGAGAAAGAAGGCAAGCCTCGGTGCCAAGCGCACGTAGCTGCCCTGCTCGCACCGCTTGAGCATGCCATCAGCGTGTACTTCACCATGATGCGGGAGCTCTACCGATCCGAACACGAAGCCGCCAGGCGCCAAGCCGACAACTTGAGCCTCACTAAGGCTCTTCAAGATGTAGCCGTCGGAGGCATTGCGTTGGTTGCTCCGGACGAGACTGACAACGAGTTAAGCCGCTGCGGCATCAGAGGCGTCGCCTACGTCCACGACCGTTGCGAACCCGGCTACATGGTTCGAGAAGACGGGCAGAACTTTTGGGTGATACCGGAACGCGAAACCTTCGTCCGGATGACAGAACCGACCCTCATGTTTTTCCTCGATACGGAGCCGAGCTATGCAAACACCGTCCGAATCCAAAACCAAGATCGTGCCGCTTGACCGGCACATGAGCGTCGTCAAGATCAAACCCTTACCTAACGGTCGCATCCGGATCAGCTACCACACCGCCGGCACAAGCGTGTGTCTCTCAGATCTGACTGATCAGGAAGCACTCGCGCTGCAAGCAGCTATCAATGACGCGCTAATCGAATTAGACAATGAGGCTTACGATGACAACGTCCGCAGATAAAAAGACTTTTTCACCAGAAGAACAATTCCTTCGCGCCTGGGATGTGGCGAAGTTACTTGGGATTTCGATTCCAACCGTATGGAGATGGGCAAGGGAAGGCAAGCTTCCCAAGCCCATGAAAATCTCTCAGCGCATCACTGTTTGGAAGAAAACGGAAATCATCCCTTGCGTCGAAGCTTTGCAGGCTGGTTGAGCTTCGAGCAGCAAAACTCCCCCCAAGCATCCATGATCCGCCGCCGCTCTTCCACCATGGCGGCGCGATCATAGGCTCCACCATAGCCGTCATCGAGCTTGTGCGCCAGGCACAACTCAACGGCGTCTCTATCGAAGCGCTTCAAATTTGCATCCAGCTTCGTCCACGTCTTAAACGTCGCGCGCGATGTACCGTGAACCGTGATGCGAATATCCTTCCCCAATGTTTCAGTCTGAGCCTTGTCGAGCCACATCGGCAAGCCTTGTTTCTTGGCCTGTTTGTTCATATCGCCAACAATTTGACCTAACCCGGTATCTGACATCACCTTATGCTGGTAAGGGGATGGGAAGACCAGATCGGTGTTGGCCATTCTCGGCAGTGACTTGAGCAACCGAATTGCTGCCGTGCTCAGCAAAACGACAAAAATCCCTCGACCTTTAACCTTCATGGCCGATTCCGGGCAAGTCCACGTGCCGGCCTCCAGATCAATGTCAGACCATCTGGCAGTGCGCACCGCCTTTGAACGCGAAGCAGTCAAAATCGCGAAGGCAAAAGCCTTACTGGCGATCGTGCCCCAGTTCATCAGTTCGCAAAAGAACTCCGGCATCTCCTCCGGATCCAGTGCACCCATATTTCGAGGCTGCTTGACATGGGGCGATAGGTTCTCGAGCAAAACTCCCAAGGCACCTCGCTTATCGGCAGGATTTTCACCCTCCAACATTCCCATTGCCTGCGCCCATCGAAACACTCCGTTGATGATGGTGAGGCACTTGTTCTTGGCCTCCGTCGTAGTTGTCCAAATGGGTTTCAGGCACCGAAAGACATCCTGTGCCCTAATTGCATCAACCGGCATCTTCCCGAGTACCGGATTAATGTTCCGCGACAGATATGCCTCAACTACAGACACTCCTCGCACATTCTTATCGTAGTAGCCGGTTTTGACTCTGGCATCCAGCCATTGCTTTGCGACAGCCTCGAAAGTGCCAGCTTTGACCTGTGGAGACACTAAAGCAGCGAGTTTGCGCTTCTCTCGTTGCTCCCGACGTTTTTGCGCGATGTCATGACCGTCTCGAACATCGGCAGCATACTTTGCTGCTTTCTCACGAGCCTGAGCCAGCGTGATTGAAGAAGTCGTCCCCAGTGATACAAAAGATCTTTTTCCTGTCAGAGGCGAGGCGTACCGGAAGACGTAGTACTTACCTTCGCCTTTTACCATCAGGTAAAGACCATTAACGCCACCCAAACAGGTAAGACCTTGCTTAGTAATGGCTGCCACCTGTTTTACGGTCAGAGGTTTTACTTGTTTCATTCAAAGAATTTCAATGGTATAACCGACCGAAAAGTTATACCATACGGAAGCGCTCTTTGCTAACTTGTCGTGATACGTTGTGATATTAAAAAAGCCCCGACTTGCGGGGCTTTTATTCAACATCTGATCCGTTTTGATCCGTTGTGATTCTCTCAAATGGTGCGGATGGTCGGACTCGAACCGACACGCCTTGCGGCGTCAGAACCTAAATCTGGTGCGTCTACCAATTTCGCCACATCCGCGCAGATCGGAGCGCGCATTGTACCTGAAAGCAGTTCGCTTGCGTGCTCAATTATCAGATCAGATTATTTGCTGCTTTCCTTATCCTGGCAGCAGCACTGACCTTCGCCGTGGTGATGATGACCTTCACCGCCACAGCAGCATTCGCCTTCACCGTGGTGATGGTGGCCCTCGCCGCCACAGCAGCATTCACCCTCATCGTGGTGATGATGTCCGCCACAGCCACACCCGCATTCACCTTCATCGTGATGATGGTGACCGCCACATCCGCAACCGCATTCACCTTCGTCATGATGGTGGTGATGGCCGCCGCAGCCACAGCCGCAACCGCCGTGGTGAGGACGAGGCAACGGAACGGGAGTGAACGGTTCTTGAGCAGCCGTCACTGTCAAACCCACGCTTTCGAGCATGGCCTTGTACTGTTCAATGCCGGCCACTGCAAAGCCGTCTTCGGTCTGTGCAACACGCACACCGCGAGCTGTCAGGGCATAGACGGCTTCCTGCATCAGGTCGAGGTCGCCCGTGACCTTGAAGATCGTTTCCATCGGAGCTTCGATCTTGTAAAAGCCACCGTTTTCGTCAACGAGAACGTCGCCAACCTCCAAAGGACGAACTTCGCCTAAAGCATTTTCGATCGACTGATCACCAACAACGAAAGTTTCGGGCAGTTTGATACGTTCGAGGAACGCCAGAGCAATCGGCTTGGCACGGTCAAGAATCGGCTTGGCGGGTTCACTGTCGAGCGAAAGAAGTTTCGTGATGCGCATTGTTAGGATTTCTCTAAAGAATGGATTTCAGGAAAAAAATATCGGTACTACGCCGTCGGGCAACGCCGATCTTTTTTTGAGTGTGCAAAAGTCTAACAGAGGCTGACTGCTTTCTGGTTAATTCAAAATGACGGCCAAAGCGTCGGTTAACCGATCCACCGCCTTCACGTCAAGTCCTTCGATCGGAGTTTTGGGTGCATTGGCTTTGGGAATGATCGCCATGGAAAAACCAAGTTTGGCAGCTTCCTTGAGTCGGTCCTGTCCCCGAGGTATCGGTCGTATTTCGCCGGTTAGGCCGACTTCGCCGAAAATCACGGTGCCCGCCGGCAGGGGGCGATCCGACAGAGAACTCGCCACGGCCATCAAAACCGCCAAATCGCTTGCCGGCTCCGTGATTTTGACGCCGCCCACAGCGTTTACAAACACGTCCTTTTCAAAGCAGGAAATGCCGGCGTGGCGATGCAGCACCGCCAAAAGCATAGCCAGACGCTGCGCGTCCAGCCCGACGCACAAACGTCTCGGTGCGGGCGAATGGGATTCGTCGGCCAGAGCCTGGATTTCCACCAGCAGAGGGCGTGAACCCTCCTGGGTCACCATGACGACGCTTCCGGCCACATCGTTACGATGTTCCGAGAGGAAAATGGCCGACGGATTAGAAACGGCGCGCAGACCGCGGTCGGTCATCGCAAAGACACCGAGTTCGTTGACGGCACCGAAACGATTTTTGAAGGCGCGAATCAGACGGAAGTTGCTGTGGGTGTCGCCTTCAAAGTACAAAACCGTATCGACGATGTGCTCAAGCACACGGGGTCCGGCGAGAGCACCGTCCTTTGTCACATGCCCCACGAAAATGAGCGCGGCACCGGTGGTCTTGGCCAATCGCGTCAGTCGAGCCGAACATTCCCGAACCTGCGTAACGCTGCCCGGAGCCGATTCCAGATCCGAGCTGTAGAGCGTTTGAATGGAGTCGATGACAACAAACTGCGGTTTAGAGGCGGAAATCTCAGCCTCAATGCGCTCAAGCTCAATTTCGCTCATGAGCCTCATGCCGCTGGGGTCCAGTCCAATGCGCTGCGCACGCAAAGCAACCTGCGATGCGGATTCTTCGCCCGACACGTAAAGGGCTGTTTTGCCAAGACGCACCATGCGCGCAAGGACTTGCAGCAACAACGTGGACTTGCCGATGCCGGGGTCGCCGCCGATCAAACCCACGCCACCGGGAACCAGCCCGCCGCCGGTCACGCGATCAAACTCGCCGATACCAGTCAGAATGCGCGGGACTTCACTCGCCTGAACCTCGGCAAGATCAACCACACCTTCGCCGTCGGCCAGAGACGTCTGACGACGCGAGGCGGCAAAACGGGACTGAGAAGCCGTCGGTTCACGGAACTCACGCATTGTGTTCCAGGCGCCGCAGTGCGGGCATTTACCTTGCCATTTGACAGTAGAGCCGCCGCATTCGGAACAAACGTAATGGGTTCTTGCTTTTGCCATCGAGCGAGTCGCTTAGTCGGAGATCACGGGAACGCGGCTGGCCACGGCGCAAAGCAATTCGTATCCGATCGTGCCGCAGCGGCTTGCCAAGTCGTTGACGGAAATGTGTTCCCCCCACAATTCCACACGACTGCCTACGCGGGCTTGCGGAATATCGGTGACGTCAATGGTGAGCATGTCCATCGAAACGGCACCGGCCAGGGGAGCGATCTTGCCTTCCACCCAGGTCGGAGAGCCGTCGGGCATGGAACGCGGATAACCGTCGGCGTAACCGCAGGCAACCACCGCCAGACGCGTCGGGCGCTTCGCTATCCAGCGGCTGCCGTAGCCCACGGCCTCTCCCGGCTCAATTTCACGCACGGCAATGATGTCCGCGCTCAGTGTCATCGCGGGTTTCAAGCCGAGCTGCTCGGAAGTCACAGAAGCGTCGGGACTCACACCGTAGAGAACGATGCCGCCGCGCACACCAACGCCGCCCACCTGCGGGTGCAAAAGCGTCGCAGCGGAATTGGCCATGCAAGCGTCGTAGTCTGCCAAAAGCGGCTTCATGCGCTCGAGCTGCTTGGCGACCGTCACCGGCCCTTTGCCGTCGAAGCCCTGTTCGGCATTGGCAAAGTGCGTCACGATGTCAACAACCTTGACTCCTTCGATGGCGTTGATTTCTTCAATCACGGCCGCTGCCTGATCGGGCAGAAAACCCAAACGGTTCATGCCGGAATTGACCTTCAGGTGGACCTTGAGGTTGGTGTGGCTCGTTTTCTTAAGCAGTTCAATCTGCCAGCGGGAGTGCACCACGGGCTCGACGTCGAACCGTTCAAGTTCTGCAATATCCCCTTCGTCGAAAAAACCCTCGATCATGAGGATTCGCTTTGTCCAGCCCGCCGCTCGTGCTCTCTGCGCTTCCCGCACTTCAATCAGCGCCAGACCGTCGGCCTGCGCAAAGCCTCTGACGGCGTTTTCCAACCCGTGTCCGTAGGCATTGGCCTTGACGACCGCCCAAAGCGTACGTCCCTGCGCCGCCTCCCTCATGCGGGCGATGTTGTGCTGCAGTGCCTCGAGGTGAATCAGTACGGAAATTGGTCTTGGCATTTACTTCTCGATGTTTTCTCGGAAGGCGTCAGAAGCCTCCCGCTTTGCTCTGTATCAGTCTTTTTTAGTTGCCGGCAACGTTGCTCGGAACTCAAAGCTGAAATCCTACTCGAACGGCACCGAATCGGAAACAGCAGAAGTGCGAATTGCCGAACTTTGCAACACTACGAGGCCTCGGGCAGACAAGTCGCGGAAGTCTTCCATTTCGGGCACTCCGATAACCAGACAGCGTCAAAAGTCACAATTTTTCTTGCTGCCGCTTTCACAGGCTCAATGCTAAACTGCGGCCACGACAATGATCCCGGATGCTCCGTCCGGATTCGTGAGATTCTGACGATATTTTTTATGAAGCGCGGTTTCTACAACATTTTGGCTGCACAGTTCCTATCGAGTCTTGCAGACAACGCACTGCTGATCGCCGCCATTGCGCTTTTGGCCAGCATTCAGGCACCAGACTGGATGACGCCTTTGCTTAAGCTTTTCTTTGTTTTAAGTTATGTGGGACTGGCCGCCTGGGTCGGCATCTTCGCCGATCTGATGCCCAAGGGCCGCGTGATGTTCATCACCAATGCGGTCAAAGTCTTTGGCTGTCTGCTCATGCTTTTCGGCTCCCACCCGCTTCTGTCCTACGCCGTCGTCGGCATCGGCGCAGCAGCATATTCTCCTGCCAAGTACGGCATTCTCACCGAACTTCTTCCACCGGAAAAACTGGTTATCGCCAATGGCTGGATCGAAGGTCTGACAGTCGTATCCATCATTCTGGGCGTTGTGTTGGGCGGCGTTTTGATCAAGCCTGAAGTGGCGGGTTATATCCTTCAAACCTTCCACCTGCCTGCAATCGGTCTGGATACCGATCCTGAAGCGGCTCTCTTTATCGTCGGCATCGTCTACGCACTTGCCGCCGCCGTCAACCTGACGATTCCCGACACAGGCGTTCGTTACGCGCGCCCCAATTTCGAGCCGATTGCCTCCATCAAGAATTTCTTCCAGTCCTGCTCTTTGCTCTGGCACGACAAACTCGGGCAGATCTCACTTTCGGTCACCACGCTCTTTTGGGGCGCGGGCGCCGTGCTTCAGTTTCTCGTATTAAAGTGGGCCGAACAAGCGCTCGGCATGCATCTTTCCGACGGCGCCATTCTTCAGGCTGTGGTGTCGATCGGTATTGCTCTCGGTGCCGTAGGTGCAGCAGCCTTCATACCGCTTAAAAAGTCGCTCGTTGTTCTTCCGATGGGCGTGGCCATGGGGCTCGTCGTGGGCGGCGCAAGCTTCTACGATCAAAATCTCATTCCCGGCGTCGTTGAAATCTTCGGCTTTGAAATCCGCAACGCTGTGATCGGTGCCTGCGGCATCATGATCGCCGTCGGCGTTCTCGCCGGCTTCTTCGTGGTTCCGATGAACGCACTGCTGCAGCACCGTGGCCACGTGCTCATGAGCGCCGGCCGCTCGATCGCCGTCCAGAACTTCAATGAAAACCTCTCCATTCTTGTGATGCTCGCCGTGTACTCCCTGCTGATTCACCTGGATTTCTCAGTACAGGCCGCCATGGTCATGTTCGGCGCCTTCGTAGCCTTGAGTATGTTCTGCGTCATCCTGCGTCATCGCAGCAACCAGAAAAAGGGCGACAGTCTGCATCTTATCGGCGAAGACGTTCGCCACGAACATCGCATCGAACATTCCTAAACCGCTCTCCATCGAATTCTTGCGAAATGCCCGACAGTTTCCGCTGCTCGGGCGTTTTTCTTTTTTCGACTCAAACCTTCGTTGACTGACGACAAACTGCTTAAGTAGCGCTCCTTGCTCTAATGCTTGCGACTCATGTGTACGACGCCTCAACTACGTTCGCGCTTGATACGCCGTGCCCATGCTTTCAGCTTGATCTAAACGATTTGGAAAGGATCGAAAAAATGAAAAAGTTGACTTCTTTGATGGTCCTCATGGGCAGCGCCTGCGTCATGAGTTCGGCCTTGGCCGCCAATCCCGCAAAAGTGATGGTGATGCTTTCGCCAGGTTTTGAGGAAGGCGAAACGGTCGAAATTCTCGACGTATTGCGCCGCGGCGGCTTCGAAGTAGATTCAGTCAGCATTGCCGGTGAGCAAGTCAGCGGCGCACACAAGATCACCATCAAGGCCGACAAAGTCCTCGGCAAGGATCTGAATGCTTACCAAGGTTACGACATGATCGTTCTGCCGGGCGGATGGACGGGTGTTGACAATCTAATTGCCGATCAACGCGTACTTGAACTCGTTCGCCACTACGACAAGTCCGGCAAGTGGGTTGCCGCCATGTGTGCCGCTCCCAACGTCCTGGCCAAAGCCGGCGTCATCCAGGGCAAAACCATCACAGCCTATCCGGGCAAAAAGACCGAACCTTTTTACACGGGCGCCAATTACGTACGCGACACCGTCGTGATTGACGGCAAGATGGTCACCAGCCGCGGCCCGGGCACCGCTTTGCCGTTTGCGTTCGCTCTCGTTGACGTTCTGGGCGGCGACAGTGACTTCATCAAAGGACGATTCCTCTACAACGAAATGAAGCTCTGGCCCGATTGGCAGAAAGGAGCTTATCCGGCACAAGCCAAGAAGTAATTTCGATTTTTCTCCTCAACTCTCAGTCTCCTTCTCTTTGAGCTGTTTGCCGTGCGTAACGTGTTGCGTAGGCAAACAGCTTTTTTTCATTCGTGCGCGCACGAAATCTGTTGTTTTTTAATGATTTTTTTCGAAAAGCGAGCAGTGTCTGACTTCAAGCAAGCTACTTAAGTAACGCCTTGCGGGAAGATTCTCCTGAAACAAAAAGCAGCGCAGCTGAAAGCTGACGCAAAACCACCGGGAGATTCAAATGCACTCTCTTCTTTCCGCTCTTTGCACAAGCCTGCTACTCGTGACAACCGTCGCCAACGCGGCTGACAACGCGATGCTGGCAGAACGCCACGCCAAGCGAGGCGTAGCTTGCACGAGTTGCCACGTGAAGTCGCCCAATGACAAACCGACCATGACGCAGTGTCTGGCCTGCCACGGCGGCAGCTATGAAAATCTCGCCCAAAAAACCGACGAAAGCGACATCAATCCGCACGCCACCCACATGGGCGAACCGGAATGTTCCGAATGCCATTCCGGCCACAAGCAACCTCGCCTGGTATGCGACAACTGCCACGAATTCACCGACATCAAGGTTCCGTAAGACCGGTCTTTCATTTCCTCTAGGAGAACAAAAATGACATTTAACCGCAGAAGCTTCCTAAAAGCCGGCTTGGCCGCCGCTGTCACCGCTCCTGTCGCGGGCGTTCACGCCGTGGAGTACAGCTCCAAGATCAAGTTCGACAAGACGGCCGACGTCGTCATTCTGGGTTACGGCGGTGCCGGTGCCTGTGCCGCCATTGAAGCGCACGATGCGGGCGCCAAGGTCTTGATCCTTGAAAAACTGCCTCAGGGAGGCGGCAACACGGCCGTGTCATCCGGCGGCTTCATGGTGCCGAAGAACGCCGATGAGGCCTATAAGTATCTGAGTGCAACGTTTGAATTCGCCGACAGCGAAAAAGACGATGAACTCGTCAAGACCTTCTGCAAAGAAATCATGGGGGTCAAGGACTTCATCATCGGTTTGAAGCCCGATACCAAGCTGATGGTTTACGGTCACGCCGGCTTCAAATCGCTGCCCGGTTCCGACACAATCGACAAGTACCGTATTCGCGGCAAGAAGCGCGGCGGCGATATGCTCTTTGATCAGTACCGCTATGCTGTTGAAGAAGTCCGCAAGATTGAAGTCATGTACAAAACGCCCGCACTCGAAATCATTCGCCGCAACGGCGAAGTCGTTGGCGTCGTCGCTCAGAGTAACGGCAAGAGAATCAACATCCGTGCCAACCGCGCCGTGATCCTCACGACCGGCGGTTACGAATACGATAAACAAAGCCTGCGAACCTACGCGCTCGGCAAGGACATCCAGGGTCTGGGCTCGCCCGGTAACACCGGCGACGGTCTGCGCATGGCTCAAACCATGGGCGCGCGTCTCTGGCACATGACCTCCTATTCGTGCCCGGTCGGCATGAAGGTCCCCGGTCTGAAGTCCGCTGTGCAGCTCAACATCCTGGCTCCTTCTCACATCTGGGTCGACCAGGACGGCAAGCGATTCGTCAATGAAAAGGGCCTCGATAACCACACCTGCCTGTACGCGGTCAACCAGATGGATCCGATCCGTCACCGTTACCCGCGCATTCCGTGCTACCTGATCATGGACGAAAAGGCCCGCAAGGCAGGCCCCATCTGCGGCGGCGCCACCTCGGGCTACGCTCTGAACCGCGAAAACTACAAGTGGTCGAAGGACAACTCCGCCGAAATCGAAAGCGGCGTGCTGATCAAGGCCGACTCGCTCAAGGAACTCGCCAAGAAGATCAACGTTCCGGGCGAAACACTCGAAGCCACTGTGGCACGTTGGAACAAGGACATCAACAACGGCAAGGACACCGAATTCGGTCGTATCCTCAAGCGCGATCCCAAGGGCAAGACCGCTTTTGCCGGTCGTGAAGCTCCCATCGTTTCCGAACCGCTCGGTGCCGGTCCCTACTACGCCGTTGCTCTTTATCCGACCATGCTCAACACACAGGGCGGCCCGAAGAAGAACGTGCGCGGGCAGGTGATGGATCCGCAGGACAAGCCTATCGCTCGTCTATACGCTGCCGGCGAACTCGGCTCAATGTGGGGCTCCATCTACCAGGGCGCCACCAACAACGCCGAATGCATCGTGTTCGGCCGCATTGCTGGCCGCGCGGCAGCCGCCGAAAAGCCTTGGGCCTAAGTTTCTCTCCTCTCCTGTAAGCCTTCGGGCGCTCTGCTTCCATGCGGGCAGAGCGCCCGATTTCTTTACCGCCGACTCCTACAAAACGCCGCGTTCCAACAGAACCGTAAGAGGAGCCAGCGAAGCGACGTTGTGCACATCGAGTTTGCGATATGCGCCGAGACGATGGACCTGAACCGTGCGTTCGCTGATGCCGAGTTTCAAGGCGATCTGACGATTGAGTTTGCCTTTGGCAACCAACAGAATCACATCGCGTTCTCGTTCCGTGAGTTGAGCGTAGCGCTGCTTCCACTGCGCTTCGTCAATCGGCATGGCTCGTCTGTCGCAGTCTTCCTGCACAACCCAAGCAACGGTTTTGAGCAGTTTTTCCGGATCCACGGGTTTCTGAAGAAAGTCGCGGGCGCCTTCCCGAACAGTGTGTACTGCCATCTCGATGTCGCCGTGCCCCGTAAGGAAAATGATTGGCAAGGGATACTCGCGGCGATTCATCTCATCCTGCAGTTCCAATCCCGATATGCCGGGCATGCGGACATCGAGAATCAGGCATCCCGGACGTGAAGGCATGTCGCTCGTCAGAAATTCTTTTGCACCGGTATAAGAAGCAACATCCCAGCCCTGCCCGACCAAAAGCATTTCCAGAGCGGCGAGCTGATCAACTTCGTCGTCGACCAAACGAATCAGAGGTTTAACCGGCATCTGCGCCATTGTTTGTCTCCGTCAAAGGCAGTCGAATGCGTGCCACCGTACGTCCGGCTTCCCGCACGATTGAAAAATTACCCGAAGCACGCTCAATCAGTGTTCTCACGATCAAGAGACCGAGTCCCAAACCGGATTTTTTGCCCGAACGCAACGGAACGGACGCGTTTTCCAGCGTCTTTGCGTCAGTTTGTCCATTATCGGACACGGCAATTTCGGCGGTGTACTCATGCCGTGTCAGCACAACCTGGACTATGGCCTCGTTTTGTGCCTGACAGGCCTCGGCTCCGTTTTTCATCACATTGGTCAAGCACAGCTCAAACTCCAACGGATTCCAGCAAATCGAAACGTCCTCGGGCGGGCGACGCAGCTCAAACTTCACTTTACGATACCGCATCTGCATCACCGAAACGATCTTCTCAAGAGCCGAGCTGAGTTCAATCGGTTCTCTTGTTAGTTCCTCATGCCTTGCATAGCGCCGAACCTGAGTGACGATTGAAGTAATGCGTTCGCATTGTCTGAGCACCAGTTGCACGGTTTTGTCAATAAGCGGACTGTGCTGTTCATCGTCCTGAAGATACCTATCCAAAGCATTACAGCTGTTGGAAATTGCCGACACCGGACCGTTGATCTCATGAGCAAGCAAACTTGACATCGCGCCGATGACGCTCACACGTTCAAACTGCGACAGTCGCTCTTTGGTACTCTGCACTTCCTGCATGGCGTCCTTTTCTTTTTGGATGGATTGCCGTAGCTCACGGGTGCGCACATCGACCAAGTGGCTGACTCTTCGTCCATGCCACATCATGCCGAGAACCGCCATCAAGAATATCGCGATAAAAGGCCAGTATTTCTGTAGGAAGTCGCCGACCGACTGAATTCGTAAATAGGCGTATGGACCCGCCTTGAGCGATTTGTACAATTCATCAACCTTGAGGAAATCCGAAGCCACACCCCAGGCAACTCCGTCTTTCGTAGGCGGCATCGACAGCAAGGCAACGGTAAAGTCACGGCTGGCCTGCCAAGGCGCCATCGTCGTTGCCACAAACGTCCAATTCGGATAGAGCTCCGTTGAACGCAAGCAGGCAAATCGTCCCTCGTTGGGCTTAAGTCCTATCGGGCGGAATTGCGCCACCAAATCCGGCTCTGTTTGCTTTAATTCCTCCACTGTGCAGACACGCGCCAAAGCAATATCGGCACGACCATCCTGAACCGCAAGCAACAGTTTTTTCATTGGCGAACCCGCCGCCACGATTTCCTTGAAAAAGTTGTCAGGATCATATCCCTGAGCGGCAACTTCTCCCAATGGAACATACACGCCGGAAAACCCGCGCTCGAAGTTAGCAGCGGCACGCCTACCTCGCATGTCCGCCACGGTTTTGATCGGAGATTCGTTGGGTACCATAAAAACGGTACCGACGGCTTCGTTGGGATCAGGAGCCAGCGGCGTCGTCATGGTCGCCAAATCCTTCAATCCTCGGCGAAAAACGCGTCGATAAAAACCGGAAGCTCCAATGAAAAATTCAAACTCGTTGTTCCGAACGCCGCGTTCAAGATCTTTGACAAGATAGTTTTGAATCCGAATGTTGTACTGCGGCAGCTTAAGCTGCAAATACTCGAACGTATCCTGAAAGCCTTTTCGTTCCGACGGCGAAAAACTGCTCTCAATATAGCCGATGCGAAGCAGCGGGCGAGCATCAGTTTTAGGTGCGATTTCAGCTGAAAACGAAGGCACCGTAGTCGTCAACAGGCAGGATGCAAAAAGCGATACCAAAATCCGCTTAAACAGCATGACAAGAAAAGGCTGATATCCGTTGGAGACAAGCAAGAAATCGAGCAAGCGGAAAATGCCCGTATATCAGGCTATTTTAGCGAAACCAAAGCCTCGTTTATTACTAAGTTCTCATTTTTCTTAAGTTTTATAAATGAGCTTTTATAGCATTCAGTTCCAGACTCTATTCAACGTCTTTTATCTGTTTTGCTTGTCATTTTTATGGCTTATTTGTGAATCTTTATACCAAACCAATCCAATCTTTTTACCCGACTGACTTTCTCTTTAGCTCTTGACAGCATCAACGATTGATCTGTTATGATAGCCACCGTTGACGTTGTTGTGCACGTCAAATTCGAGAGACTTTTTACCGATTGCGAGAATCCGATATGGCTACCAAGAACCTTACCGTTTCCGATCAGGTTTTCCATT